>Ga0075163_10000013_pt1 | contig 189716 bp, 231 predicted proteins | sample JI1023141ADNA_FD_71478 | JGI IMG/M metagenome (GOLD analysis project Ga0075163, IMG submission 71478) | Wastewater effluent complex algal communities from Wisconsin, to seasonally profile nutrient transformation and Carbon sequestration -... | ecosystem: Engineered > WWTP > Effluent > Algae...
GCAGGAACACTACTTATAATGGCGCCCTTGTCTATAAAATCTTGATTAATAAAATCATCGCCTGCTACTATTACATCTCCTCTAGTAAAGTTACTTAAAATATTTAAGTCCAATACCATAGAAGCTAATGCATCTGCTCTCTTCTTTATTTCTTCAATAGCTACTTGAGAGTAGTTAAATGCTTTGTTGTTTGCTTTAGATAGATTACTAAGCTCAATATAAAACCTATTAATATCACTAAATATCTTTTCTAAGTTACTATTATATATCTCTGAACTAGGGGTATCTCCTGTAATTAATTCTTTAGGAACAAATTTAGCTTTAGATAAAGAGTTATAAAAGTCATTAAATAAAGACAGGGCTTCTGACAAAAGTAAATTACTATCAGACGTAGTTCTAGAAGATAATTGACTTAAAGCGTCTTTTAGCTTTATGATACTTGATTGACTTTCTGATATTAGCTGTACAGTATTAGACATTAGATTATCAAGTTGTTCATCAGAATTCTGATCTCATTTACTTTAGGGGTTAAACTAGGATTGACGGTGCTGTTGTATCTTAGTGTACCCATAAGTTTTATATAACTCGTTAGCCAGTTATAGCTTACTCTTATCTCTTGTCCATTAATTTTTTGATTAAAGTATAACTTGTTTCCAGCGTGAATATATTCTATTTCATTATCTTTGCTGCTGGATATACTAAAAGCAGGATGCACAAGAGTCTCATAATTAGTAATATTTTTTGCTTCTTTAGATCCTACTGTAACAGTAATAGGAGTGTATGTAATATCTGACATAGTGTATATCTGCCCATCTGTCTTAACACCTACTCCTATAGAATAGTCTACAGTAAGCTGCCCAGAGACCGGAGAGGATAGCTGGCCGCTGAAAACTTGTCCTGTAGCATAAGAGTCCCATCTACGACATTGGTCCTCTGTGACCTCCAGGGGCTCTTTAAGGAGGAACGTTCTACCGTTAATAAATTGATCTATTTCACAATAGACATTGCTATCCATTGCTTTTAGATAATAACCAAAGTCTACTCCTTGTATTTCTCCAAAGTAACTTAAGCTTAAGTTAGGATTTCCACTAAGATTTGTATAACTTACTCCAGATTGATTTCCCCAAATGCCTGTCAATAAAATACCTGTTAGGCTTCCTTCTTGTATAAGGTTACCAACGTTGTCATATATAGAGGGTATAATTCTTAGTTGACCACTAACCACATTTTCTTGTGGAGAGATAAACTTCCAGGTGCTATCATCACTCTTAGTAAAGAACCCTGTCAAATTAATTACTTCATAGTTTATGAATGGGTAGTTACTAAGAGTAACCTCATTATTAGAGCCAACTCCTGTAAAAACTTCTGGATTACTTACAGGTTCGCTGTTAAACTTGTCTAGTATATTTATGTTGTAGCTACTTATATCTACTGCGTAGTCTATAGTGTAGATGCTATTAGTGTCAAAATATTCTCTATTTAAAGTTACTTCTAGTTTAGGTATTGATCCTGTTACCCTGTAACATTCATAATAGGTTGTAGGGATTACTTCTCCATTCTTTTTTAACCTATATGGAGTACTATAGTAGCCGCCCAATCTGGTTTGGCCCTTGTAAGAAGACAGGTCAAAGTTTATCTTTTCATCTTTAGCACAAGGAATATTATCTATCTTGTCTACGATATTGGCTGGATGTACTGGTATCTTTCTACCATCGCCAATGTCTAGCTCCCATTCTATACTAGTCTTTCTGTAGTCTTCTTGCCACGGAGTATTTGTTTCTACATGATGCGCATCTACTTCGATTTGTATTTCAGATACTGTAGCTTGTGGTAAGTATTTTTCTGACTCATAGAAAGAAGCAGGATAGTATAGCTGGTGATTTATCTGTACTTCTCTTATACCTAAAAGGTATTCATATTTAGAGACTGTTACGTTTCCTGAGTCTGGTTGCTGCAGCGGCTCATTTGAAGCTAACTGATTAGCTAATACATCTATGCTTTGTGATGTAAGATCTGAATAAGCCAACTGTAAGATCTCATTTAATTTATTATAGTATTCAATACTAGGCTGTACAGTAAGATCTAATCCATATTCATTAAATAATGTTTCTAAATCTTTAACTACTTTTTGATAAGTAGTTCTGCTGTTAAGTACATATAAAGAAAAGTCAGAATCAAAAACATTGTTACTTATTGTTTTAAATGTTCTTTCTTTGAGTATTTGTTGGAATAGCTCTCTATTTGTTACTAAGTTTTTAGGAAGTAAGTAAGATACTTTCTTATAATTTTCTTGTGCTATTGTGATTCTTACTTCATTTGTTATAATAGGATTAAAATTATATTCTTCCCAATCTAAAGTTGTAGATTCTTTAAACCCATCTATTGGAATAAATATTTGAGAAGAGTTACTAGCTCTATAAGAGATGTCAACTATTCTAGTTGAGTACTCAGAAAAAGGCAATATTTTTATTGTGTTAATCTTTTCTGCATGAGAGAACTTAAAGTAGATCTCTACAACAGGGCCTTCTACAGAAACTTGATATTCATTATTACCTGTATTTTTTTGATAGACTTGAGATATAGGAGCATCTGCTAGAATAGATGTAGCCCAAAAAGTTTCTGCTTTTTGATCTACCATGTTCTCTAGAGGAAATAAAGAAGATAGATCTCCTTTTAATCCCGGGCTATATGTTTTAGTATATATCTTAGTATTTCTAGTTGTTCTATTTAAAAGATGTACTCTATTATTTATTAAAGGTTTTAATTCTAATACTCTTACTTCTGGACTAACTACTGCAATAGGTTGCTTCTTAGATTGATTTGAAGATGAATTAAAGTCTATTAACTTAACTTCATTAAACTCAGGCCTCTTTCTTTTGAGAGCATATACTTTAACATCATTTATCAATTTTTCAATAGCTGCTTTGGATTTATAGTAGTCACTATTTAAACTAATATTTTGATTAGTTATATCTTTAGCAAAAGAATCTATGGAATTATATAAAGCACTAAGATCTAAGAAGATCTCTTCCATGTTCTTGTTAATCATTTCAGAAGAAATCTTGCTGTCTCTAAGAGCATACGAAGGATTAAGACAAGGCTTTCTTAAATTACTTTTAATTCTATTAAATATAATATTAGCTTCTTGTTCTTTAGCTCTATTACTAAGTAGTTCTCCAGCAGATACCTTAGCTGCTATTAAAGATTTAATAGCTATCTTTTGATAGTCTGGTAAAACAGAAATTATTTTGTCTAAGAAATTAACCATTTATGTCAAGCCGAGTTACAATGTTGTTTACTAAGGTTCCCCATCCTGTGAAGAAAGTATTATATTTCTTATAGTCTACTTCTCCACTTATTGTCCAAGCGGTGCCTGTAAGATAATTATTTGAATTCCAAGTGTTTATATATGTGTTTAAGCTTTGTTGTTCATAGTTTGTTAATATGGAGGGTACATAATAATTTGTTAAAGAGCTATTAGAAGTATTGTAGTAATTTAAACTATTACTTACTTCCTCTATTACTTTAATTTTGTACTTGTCTTCTTCAGATTCTGCATCAAAAGACCAGTCCGCTATATCCTCTAATACATTAACGCTAGTATAAGAAGGCTTATAATTGTCTGGGTAGAAGTAGACATCTGTGAACTTTCTTCTAACACTTGCTTGTCCAGTAAGGGTTATGCCACTAGCTAAAGATAGTAGAGCATCTAATTGTCTTGGATTTCTAGTAGTATTGTCTGTATACAGAAGACCATAACTAGATCCACTGACAATTTGTAAGTTAGAGAATATGATGGGCAGTGATCTATTTTTTGATCTATTTGCAGCAAGTCCATAATCTCCAAACATACTATCTCCATAGTTGTTAAGTATTAATTTCTTTCCTGTATATGGAATATAATCAATATACTTGTCAAATAAAGGATCTAAAGATATAGATAAGAAATCTATTCTAGGATTAGAAGTAATACTATTAGTGTTATACACATCAGAAGAATACTGAAGAACCGCTTCTGTTATATTTGGCAGAGGATCAGTTAGAACAGTGATTACTTTAAAGTCATTTTTATCTGGTTTGCTATAATGTACAGGGGCATTATATATAATAGGAGTAGAAGTAAATATATCAATTAAATAAGCAATAGAGTTGTAGGTTATTTGAGAAGTAGCATAAGGAGCTGGACTTCTAACTATGTCCCAAGCAAGAAGTGCAGGATGAGAGTCATATCCTGATAATAGTTCCATTACATACCGTTCACCTGAGAAGGCACCAGACATGAAACTAGGTTCCATATATCCAGCATATGTGTAGTATCCACTTTCCATACTTGATACATATCCTGTTATATTTCCTGTAGCTACTTGTGTTCCACCATCTTCTAATAGAGACGGTATTATTCTTATATTGTTTTCAAAACACGTTTCAAATAAATGATCTAAAGAATTAAATAAAGAGCTAGGACTGTGTTTCCAATACATGTAGTCAATAGGAAGTTGGATAGTATTTATTCCATTATTTTTTAATAATTGTATAGAGCTTTCTACTTCTCCACTGTTATAGTTTTTGTAGAAAGATAAAGTAGACCCAGTTACATTTGGTCTAAAGAATGCGCCTCTTAAGTTAGATAATGAACTGTGTATTGGCTCCCACTCTTCTGTCTCTTCTTTAGTTAGCTCTAAGTATATCTTAGTTAGTCCACCTAAGATATCAAGTTCTTTTCCATTTATTAAACTTTGCTTATAGGGATCGTTGTAATAAAGACCACCGGTGTAATATGTATTTGTTAAAGTTGTTATGTAACTTTCTGCAATTCCTTTCCAAGAGTTATTTAATCTGACCGCTTGAGAGATAGGATATAAAACTTTAACAGGTATGTTATCACCAAATGGACCCCTGTCATTATTTATAGTAGTTGTTTCATAGATATTGCCATCTTCTGTTATAGTATTTTTTACTAACTGTTTGGTTGCAAAATCAAATAAGGTTCTATACTTTTCTCTCTTGTCAGTACTATATGTTTTACTTATTAGATTATAGTTTTTATTCCAATTGTTTACATACCAACCATAAGCATATACAGAGAAGCAAACGTTCGGGTCTACTATGCCTCCTCTTAGTACACAGTTGTAAGTTAGATCATATCCTGCTTCTAAGCAATTCTCTATATCTAAGAACATGCTTCTTAAAGCAGAATAGTCTGTTCCACTATTTTGATTAATAGTATCTACGTAATCTAAATTGTTATTATACTTGTAGCAATATTCATAAGTATCAATTAAATTGAATAGATTAAATCCAAAGTAATTTCCAAGCCTGTTGTGGTTTATAAACCAATGAGTAGATATAGGAAGGCCTGATAAAGTTCTTTGTCCATTTAATCCAGTTTGTATATTATCTATGACACTATTTTTTGCTATGTTATATATTTGAGAATATATAGAAGAAGTACATTCTCCTGTATAGCCTAAAAGACTTGAGTATACACTAGAAAGCCCGTTGGTGTAAAGGTAATCATAGTTGTATCCAGGAGATATTTCTGATAAAGAACCTCCTATAGAGATAGAATAAGGTACATATAGACCTGAGAAAGAATCATTTAATATTCCACTACTTAAGTTTTTAGGTATGTAATACCAAACAGGAGGCAAGCAAGGACCAAATGAACCATATAATCCAGAAGAATAAAATAGTTTATTTAGTAGTCCTGTTGTAGCAGTGAATCCAGTACCATCTAGTAAGGACCAGTCTTCTTTAGAATGTTCTAATATTTTAGATACCGACTTTATCTGAGACTCAAAATCAAAAGAAATCTTACCATAGTTGTCTCCTACCGCAAAGTAAGAATCACTATTATGTAAGTAGTATTTATAGTAGTGACCTGAAGTATATGTTCCTGACAATATAGAACGGCCGACCTTTCTTATTTCTTCTTTTACTGAATCTATATTTGTGTCTAGTACATTAAACAAAGGACTATAGACATAAGGACTTAAAACATAGTCTGCAACATCACTTGTTGTACTCTTGTCTACACTATTGTAGACACTATATATTTGATCGTTTGTTCCTTTTTGTTCAAATATTGTATTTACTATTTCAGTAATTTGATTCTTTATTTTACTAGTTAGGTCGCCCGTCTTGTAAGGACTATGTACTCTTATGTTTTTATATTCTTTAGTTACTCCAGGATTACTGAAAGACAATGTAGACTTTATAAGTTGGCCTGTTGGCGCTTCTTTAAAATCAAGATATGTCTTATCTGTCCATGCAGAATATATGCTTTCTGAAGAAACACCAGTAATTTCTAGTAGTGTTCTTTCTTCCCAAGAAACACCTGCTATCTCTGTGCTCTTTAAATAATCTACGTAGACCTGTTCTTCTGAATTTATTCTAAGAATATTTTTATTTTCACTAACCTTAACAGGAATAAGATAGCTAAAATTACTCCAGTCTCCACTATAGGTTGTAGGTATAGGAGGAAGTTCTTTAGACCATCCTGCTCCAGAGACAATAGCTTCTATACTATTGGCTATAGTTCCTGTGGAACTATTTTCATTTACTTCTTCTAAATCAAGATTATAAGTACAAGAAATTTGCTCACTTGCTCCAGTGATGCCTGGTAGATCTCTTGAACTAAAATGTACAGAAGGATAAATACCAGCGGCAATAAATTTACTTGCTTTTTGTTTTATTTCCTTTATAGATAACAATTCTTGTAAATCTTCTGGAAGATCTACTGCTACTGCGGCGGCTCCAGGGTATGCTTCACCGTCCATGTTTCCTATATCCCAGAATCTATAGCTCTCCTCATATAGTTTTTCTATTGGTGTTTCTTTAGATTCAATAGGACTTTCAAGAGTATGTATTGGACTCTTTGGACCAGAAGGACGGCGCAGGCCACCACCTTTAGCTCTAGTATCAAGAATAGATATCTTGTCTGTTGAGAATAGCTGTTGGATATTATAGGCCCCAATTATGGCTACTGGAGAAGAAGGATCTTCTAGCTGTATAGATCCAATTGCTTGGTCTATAGAGTCTCCTACTGTATGGAATACTGTCTTCTTATTTGCTGTTAAAGAGCCTTCTGCAGGAATCATATAAAGTACAACGTACTTATCTATAATTAAAGGATTCTGACAGAAGTGTCCGTTAATGTTAATATTCTTATAAACAAAAGAATTTTCTAAATATGTGTAATCTAAAGTAAGATCTTCTCCAGGATTAAAAGAGGGATCTAGATAAATTAGACCGTTATTAATATCTATGTCCTGTATTACTCCACTAGGAACTACAGTGTCCCCTCTGTAAAGAGTAATGTTTTCTCCATTCCAATATACAGGGAATCTAGGTAATTGGTAAATACCTACATCTACATAAGAGGGTTGTATTCCTTTTAGGTCTTTAAAAGGCTTACCAAATACAGGAGACCAAACTTGTTGATCAAATTCTTTAATATAAAAGTGATACAGTGTCCCATTGTACTTTTGTGAGAAGCTTCCATTAGAGACTCTTGGGTACCAAGGTAGCGATGGATCTTCTATATAAGGATTGAGTAATTTTATTTTACTATTGTTTTTATGTTTTACTATAATTTTTTTACATCTTAATACAATACCATTACTTGTAATTCTATCATTGACTGTAAATCCATTTGGTATTTCTACATACCCACTTGATGTACTAAGTATATCTCCTGTCTCAAGAATATCTATATTAGAAAGTAATTTAGCCTTTAAAGGAATATTTAAAGCATTTATTTCAGACACTACAGTCTCTGTAGATTTACCTACGAAAGAGACACTGTAGTTGTTTATAATGCTTGCTATGTATCTAATAGCAATCACTGTAGCAGCCGGGGCTACTTGGACTAATAGCTTAGTATCCGAACTATTAGTTGGATATAAAGCAATGCAAGGAACAGGCCTTGTCATTTTGTTGACAAGTACCTGTCTTGCAAATTCAATATTTTGATTATTAAATGCTGCCACTGTAGCCACTATTTATTCCATACAGACACAAATCAAAATAACTATTTGTGTTTAGATTCAAATCATAAACTCCAAGTTTAGGAGATTCACTATAATGTCTTTCTCTAAATATAGGCATTGGATTTATAATTTCTTTATGTCCAGGAATTATATTATCATTAGAATCATATGCAGTATAGTGTACAAATAATGATTCTCCTTCTACTCTATTTTTATTTAATAGAAGGACAACACTAAATACGCCGTCGGGTAATATGTATCCTGTGCTTGTTGTATTTTGATTATCTAAGTATAGAGAAGTAGAATTTTTGATAATGGTCTCTATAATATTTGAGTTATAAGGACTTATACTTATATCATATGGATATGTATTTTTATCTATAACTTCTCCTTTTCGATTCTTTATACTTATAGATTCTTTTATTCTCTCCAGATTTGCGATATACATTTCTGGAACGGTTCCTGTACTATATGTATTTAATTGCCCTGTGTAGTGCGGATATGCTCCTGGAATCTGTACATACTTATCTCCTCTGCCTATTAAATAATAGTAATAGGCCGGATAGCCTTCGTCCATATTAATGTCAGAAATAATACAATTAGTTATGTTAACATCTGCAGAAACTACTTGTCCAGATATTACTACATTAAACATTCCTGTGTATAGGCCTGAATTAGTTCCTGATAAAGTACTTAGTGTAAATACACCATCTCCAATCAAATATTCTCCATCTTTATAGTTTATTAAATTATTGACATTGCTGTCTGAAAGATCTATGGTAGATACACTAGAAGGAACTGTATGGGAAGGACTACTATATCTTGCAATGTTTATAGCATTGTCAGGAACTTTATTACCAAGTCTAATAGGAGAGTCTGTTCTACCAAATAACTTGTCTACTTGTTCTGTATCATATGCTATTGAATATGTTGTTACTTCTTTAAAAGGAGTATTGTCATATGCAGTAATGCCTTGTAATCTAGGTATTAAATCATATGTATTATGGTATGCTAAAGAGAAGTACCTATTTGAATTTCCTGTAGTAGGACCTAATATAAAGTACCCGTCTTTGTAGTTATCAAATACTTGTTCTCCACTTACAGGAAGTGAATCTTCTATTACTACTTGATATCTGCCTCCCTTGTCTCCTGTAGTCCAATAATCTCCAGTTGTAGGTTGGCTATTATATATATGTGGTATAGCAATATTAAACAAGGACTGATCCATACCTACAAAATTAAAACTAGATCCAGTATTATATAAGACATATCCGGCTGTACCAGTTACAACTTTTGTATTGTATCCTGTTATGCTGCCTAGGTAGCTTGTGGTTACTCCTGTCGCTGTTAAAGATTTGACTCCAGTATGTATTAAATTTACATAGAAGTAGTTCCAATCACCGCTAGTTAATGTATGTCCTGTATGAGAATACTGTAAAGTATTACTGTTATTGTATTTGTTAGAAACCAGTTGGTATCCAGTATTTAATAATAGTTCTAATCTATTTAAATTACTATCATTGGTATACTTGAAGAACGTTCCTGTTGTTCTAGGATACATCCATCCAAGTATAGCAAAACTATTATCATTACATCCAGAGCAGTATTTTGCATCTGCATCTGCAGTTATAGTAAGACCTAATTCTTCATTACTTGTATTAATATAATTATAAGAACTAGAATAAGTGGCTATACCTAAAGTACCTGGACTTAATCTGGTACTATAAAGATTTTCACCATAAGGAGTATTTAATTCGCTGTCTGAACTTCCACTTAATAGCAAGTGGTTCCTCATAGGTCCTCTGTCCCATCCAGGATACCCTGGGGAAGAGAAGTTATAGTAAGACCCCATATGTAGGTCTTTTCCTGCTTTATTATCTTTTATTATACCAGACTCAAATATAGAATCTGGTCCAGATTTAAATAAGACATCTGGTATGAAGTAAGGAGGTAGTCTATTATTTTTAATAGCTACTTCTACTTCTGTTTCACTAACAGGATTACTTGTTACTTTTACACCATCTACTCGGCCATACACCCCGGACATCAATGTTAGTTTAAATGGTTGAGAGCCGTTGGTAAGTATTCTACTATTTGGAGGACAGGCTTGTCCATAAAGGTTTCCAATAGTTGGCCATTCTAAAGGAGAGAAGTCTTTATTGCCTATTAATTTTCCATCTACACCTAACCACAATTTATTAGTTGAAGCACAGTTCATGGCTTCCGGACTACCTCCTTGTGCTAATACAGACATGCCACTATAGTAGTGATTGTCATGGTATATTGAGAAATTGGTCCACTTACCTAATGGGAAAGGAACAATAGATTTTACATACCCTGTAAATATAATATTTCCATAACTATCTAAAGAGTCACATACTAAATCTACATGTCCGCTTAGGTAGCCATACCTATCTATAGATATAGAAATACCATTATTGTTATCTAATAAGTTTAAAAGTAAACCAGTATCTTCTGGGTAAGAATCTAAATAAATACTACTAGATATACTAATAGAATTATTAGTCGAGGCTTGTGACCCAGACTGTTCACTTAGACCTACGTCATGATTATCTAAAACTACTCCGGTTGTGGTTATATAACAAGATGTATAAGGACTTACTGTAAAGTTATCTACACTAAATTTATATTCTTCTGCAACATATCCAGAAGGAATGTATAAAGAAACATTTAACAAATTATTAGTACTTGTAGTCTTTACACTTACTGGAGCAAAAGACCTATAGTAGTCACCTGGGATATAATATTCTTTTATATTACTTCCAGAGATTAATAAAGAAAGTCCTTTTCCTTTTTCCACCATTAGATCAAATGTGACATCTAGTTGTCCAGTAGCTATACCATCTGGTACTTCTAGTTGTAATCCAACTCTTCCTTGGTGTGTATTGACAGAAGGATATACATAGACACTTTGTACATACTCTTCATTAGATGTACTTTGTTGTCCTAAGTATTGTTTTATTCGATTAGCTCTTGCTTGGTTTTCTGGCCTGAATACAGCTTCTTGTAAGTAGTCTACTTTAAAAGTTCCTGTATATTTATCAGGGATATAAACATATTCTGACAACTGTCCATTAACTAAACCTGTAATATAATTACTTTCTGTATTATTTATTTGTCTAAAAGGAAGACTAAAGAAAGGATTAGGATATATATTTTTAACAGACGTGTTACCAAATACAGCATACGCATCTGTTCCTGAGTTGGCTACTAAAGTTGTATTAGTATAGTTTTGTAAACAATATTGATAAGGACCGTCTTGGAAAATTTCTCCAGTTCCTTGTACCACCACCGGAAGATTTTGTGCTTCGTCGTAAAATCCAGTTCCATATACAACTCCTGTAGTACTTGGAGTATTTATTAAAACATTAGTCCACAGATCAGGAAGTGGATCTTCTAAACTAAAAGTACCTGTATCTAAACCTACTTTTACTTTAACTGTAGAATTAGAAGGCTTCCAGTCAGGAATTAGATCTATCTGATATCTTTCTTTATCTATTATTAGTTCTATAGAGTCCACAGCCGGAGGAAGTGAATCACCAGAATAAGATCTTTGTTCTACTTTAAATCTTATAGGATTAAATAAGTAATCTGTACCGCCATCTGTTCTAGGATAGTTGTAGATAGGTATCGTACTAAGATCTAAATTTGCAACTGCTGCAGAAGTAGAAAGAGTAGTATTTGTACTATCTACCCATCCGCTAAATCCTGAGTATTGTGCAGTAACTTTTGTTACTCCTCCTTTATATGGTAGATAATTTATCTTTGCATTTAAGAATTTATCTATTGCCATACCTGGATTAAACTCAGAGGTATACATTGAGACAAAGCCAGTACTATAGCTTCTGTCTACAATATCTTCGTCATATATAGAAAGATCATGTAGTAGCTTAACGTTATCCCACATACTGCTGCCTACAGAAGCAGTTAGGCCGCTGAGTCCTCCTATTCCACTTAATATACTTAAGTCTTTAGAAGGTGCGCCTATGAATATGGCAGATAGATTTGAATAGACCGATTGTGTATCAAATTTATTATAACCAATGACAGAACTGCCATCTTCAGAAGATAGATATAAATTGTTATTATCTACTCCTATTCTTATTCTTTTAGGAGCATTTAAGTTTAAAGGCAGTGTAATATCAGGATGATTGTATGATCTTAAACCATATGGGCTTACTTCAATGAAGTCCCACGAAGTACCTAATGCAATAAATACCCCATGTCCAACAACTCCAGATAACGGCGGAAGACCTGTAATATTATTTTGACTTGTATTAAACCCACTAAATACATGTCCTGTATAAGACGAAGTGCACATTACATCAAACTGCAATGTTATCTTTTCTCCGCCTCCGGTTATATAAGAAGTCAATCCACTGCTAGGAGATCCACTACCAAGGTATAATCCATATACTCCTCTTCCTGTATATGTATTTAAAACTTGATTAGGATACTCTGTATATATACTTAATGCAGTAGTATCACTATCTATTCCAATAAATCCTGAAACTGTGTTTACTAAAGGACTTGTAATATTCCCTGTGTAAACATTAAAGACTCCAGTCAGATTATTAATAGAAATTAAATTGTTTTCTAAGTTCCAAGTTGTTACAGCTTTCCAGTTCTTTTCTATAGTTAGATAGCCTGTAGCTGTGCTTAGAAGAGTAATATACCCTCCTTGTATACCTTGTAAGGTAGGAGAAGTAAAAATAGTGCCTTCCGCACTATTAAAATCATCTGTAGTTATTGTGCCCTTGGCTGGATAAAAACTCATGTTGTTATTGTAGACCAATCAGATATTTTAGAAATATCTCCTAGCAATCCTTTAAATTTAATAGCATACCCATAGGTTTGTCCAGGAATAATTTCATAGTCAACAAAGTAATTCCAATTAAACTTGGACCAATCTTTCCATACTTTTGCATTGTTCCTTGTACCTTCATACTTCCATATTTGATACATTACTTCTTTTTCTATATTACTTCCATTAACAGAAGTATTGAATATATTTATTTCTATTCTTTTTGGTTTGCTCCCTGAAGAAACAATAGGAGGAGTAGGAACTACATTAAATATACTTTGAAAATTAATGACTGACTCATTACCAAGAGCATCTCTTAAATTGATTAATACTGTAAAAGGATCTGTAGAATCAGGATTTTGATATAAAGATACTTGCTGTGTTTCGCCTGGGCAGAACTGTATGTTATGACTTACTCCTTGTGGAGTTTTACATTCTATGTTACAACTACAGTTAGTGCTTCCTGCATAGTTAAAATAGACAATTAACTTATCATTTTCATAACCTAAGGCTATTGGTTTTGGTAATATCCCCTTTTGCCAAATAAAGTTTGTATCAAAAGTTTGATTAACAAAACTAACTCCATATGCTTGTGGTATACTACCTTCCATAGAAAGGTTAAATTCAATATTGTTACAAGTAGTATAGTTAGGTATTATTGTACCTACATCAAATACTAGCTGTCCGTGCCATACAGTGCAGTTTGTATTAATAGGTATTTCTGGATTTTTGTAATGCCCTAAAGCTAATGGACAAATAATGTTATTGTTACTATAGCTTACATCTTCGTCTACACTAAGCACCTTAAGGGTAGGAGTAAAATAGAAAGCTCCAACTAATATAATATTAAATATAACTAAAGAAGGATTGTTAGAATCTTGACATACACTTATAATAGAAACGCTTTCATCAATCTTTTCTAGCCACCTAGATGCTGTAATACAAGGATGCTCGTTAATTTCTTGAGGAGATGGGAAAACGTTGTCAGGAACTTTGGTGCTCATTAGATTATTTCTTGTTTATGTACAGGTCTAGAAAATATATTAAAGACTCCATTCTTTTTGTTTATTAAAGAAAAGAACATGCCTTTAGATATAGTCAAATTGTTCCAAGTAATAGTTCCTATATTGTTTGACTTCTTTATTATAGGAGATGTTTCTATACTATCTGGATTATATCCATGAATTATTAATCCATACTCTTCATTAATATAAGGTACTTTTACTGTTATTGAGTTACTCGTATTTGTGGCAGTTATAGGTCTTATGTAAAAATTATTAGAAGTGTATAGTTTACCAGAAGTATTTCCTTGTGTATTATTAATATCAGGAGATATCTCTATTACTACTAGTTTAGTATCATCAAGTTCTTGTTCATTTACACCTACGTTATGACTAGAAGTAAATAACTCTTCTCCGCCAACACTAAACCTTTTGTCAGAGTACCCTTCTTCTGGAAGAGAGAAAGTAGTAGTATTTTGTAATACATCAAATTCTTGACTAATTGAGAAGCCGAGGTTTGGATTATAGATTGTAATTGAATACTTATCTTGGTTTCCAAAGTCTGTGCTTAATAAAGCAGACAGCTTATCTTGTGTACTATCTGATATTAATATTACATACTTGTTCTCATCTGTAGGCAGATCTATCTCTATAGGATTTGGATTAATAGGTGACTCAGGTATATTTACTATGATAGTAGGTATTTCGCCTGCCTGATTATTATTTTGATTCTCTCCTTCGTTTACGACAGGAGTTGTAATAACAAGCACAGAGTTTGTTTTTATACAAACATCTTGTATATTAAATACTTGAGCTATAATAACTAAAGGACCTTGTTGAAATAAACTACTAAAAGTAGTTGTTCCAAAAGTCAAAGCAGAGCTTGGCGAACATTGTATTATATCTGTTTCTAGTAATACTAAGGAGGTAGAATTATCTGTTATAGATATTCTTGCATAACAGTGTTGTTCTGTAGTAGGTAGATAGTAGCAAGAAATTGCTATAGGTTCTCCATAAACAATCTCTGTTGTATTTACTTCTACAGATAGAGTACTATTTGTATCTTCTAAAGAAATAGGAATAGATGTATTATTATTTGTATTATTATTTGGAGGAACGATAACAGTATTACCTAAATTACCTGGAATATCTCCTTGTGTTCCTTGGTCTATTGTATTAAGATCTGGTATACTATTTGAATTAGAAGGTACAGGAGTCGCAATAGAAGGATTTCTTATTGGATTAAATATCAAGTTTCTATTGTTTGTTTCTCCTATTTTACTTCCAGAAGGTCTTACTACTTCTATAAGTCTTTCTTTATATATCTCTTGTAAATCTCTAGGAGGAAGTCCTGTAACAGGAACAGGTATACTTCCTACTTCTCCTGGCAATATGTCTATTGGTATAGGATAAGGATTTGGTGAACCGGGAGGATTTGTATCTCCTGGTACTTGTATTGGGATTCCTCCATGACCTCCTGGCCCAGGTGGTGGCGGTGGAGGAGGAGGTGGAGGGGGAGGAGGCGGTGGGGGCGGGGGTGGTGGAGGAGTTATAGGCCCTGTAGATCCACCAGGACCGGGACTTGGCGGAGTTCCACCACCAGAACCTGGCTCCTCTTCTCCAGGAGAACCTGTTATTATAATAGGCTCTCTTTCATCTATCGGGATTCCAGTATTTATATCTATTGGATTACCTGTATTAAAACAAGAATAATTAAAGATGCCTATCTGTACAAGATAAGAATGTTGATCATCAAAATTTTCTGCTAATATTCCAGGGATTCCTCCATAGTTCCAGGCAAACGTACAGCTTGCACTGATATCTCCTACGGTTATAGGGAAGTCAGAGTGTCTAGGATGTTGGTGATTTGGATACATTAATGTCCAATTAGTATCACACACGTTCCTATATGCTGTTGCAGACTGTTGTAAATACCAAGTACCAGAACACACTATGTTATAATGTATTAGAAGGGTAGATTCATTAGCTATGTTTTCTACACTATTTATAGATATGCAGTAGGACATCAGAATTCCAAAGAGATTGTATTTATACTATTGTACTTGGTAGAAAGTTGATTTTGTACAACCATGTCAAATTCTTGAGTCAGGGTTGTATTTCTTGAATAGTCAAATGCTAACACATTCAACTTGACTGTAAAATCATAGCCTACTGTTATAAGACCTGTATTACTATTAAATACTTTATTGTGATAGATCATTATTTTGTAAGGATCTACTTCACTTATATAGATGTAACTTGGTATATACTCTACATCAATATTTGTAACTCTACCTTTTACACTTACTATAGAGTTTTCGTAATCTACAAAGAATTCATTAGAGTTTAGTATATTAATTTGATTTTCTGTAAACTTTACACCTTCTACAAATATTTTGACTGATCCCGGCTTGACAGGATATTTTAATTTAATATTAGATCTATCTTCAGAATACGTTGGAGTATACTTATTCTTTATTAGATTATTAGAGAATGTATTTAATAGATTACCACTTGAATCAAAAATAGTTACATTTCCTAGACCTTCTAGATTAACAGGATACTCTGTATTAATTACAGAAATTTGATCTCCGCTAGAACTTACTAGGGTTGGAGCTGGTATAGAACCTCTATAGACACCTACATCCTTAGGAGGGATCCAATATAGACTTAGGTTTCCAGAAGAGTCTGTTATGTCATATATAGAGGCCGCTAATTGGTATTTAAGCCCATATTTCTTCTTGTGTAATAGTCCTGCATACTTACCATTATAGTCTGTTAGAAAGGCTTTAACCTTAGTTAAGCAGGAAGGATTAGAATCAAAATCTGTTATTTTAATAGTGAATCCAACTCCATTCTCATCGTCAGAAAATGTAGTAGGTATACTAGGAATTAGTTCTATCTCTTTAATAGAAGTGCAGTAGTTAACAACAGATATAATTTCTGGCTTTTGTTGTGGTATTAAATGGTACTTATTTTTTACTCTTTTTCTAAGCTTGTCTTTTCCTTTAGTTCTAGACCAAGGCATAACTTGCTTTCTTCCTTCTGGCCATCTCCATTCATGTAATGTAGTTACGGCAATGTCTTCTGGTCCACCATAAGTTCTAGCTGGAATTTCTGGGATAAATATAAATCCATCAGACATTAGGTTTGTTATAGGACTCATGGATAGTCTAGTATCTAAGAAGTAATCTTCTTTACTACTTTCGTATTCTATAGTTAGCTCATTAAATAATTGCTTTCTATGATAAAGAGAAGGAACATCTGCAAACTCAAATTGAATTGCATCCAGTAACATTTTGCCTGTGTAGCCAGGATTTTCAATATGGTTTATTCTGATACTAAAGTTAGATGCTTCAGAAGGAACCTCTATGTTCTTTATATTAGTGCAAGGATAAGGTAGTTGAGGAACTATAAAATCATTGGTTAGATCTGCATTAAATCCTATATCATATCTATGCCATATGTTCTTTAGTTCTATCTCTCCACTTACTACTTTACCTATTGGATCATACATGTGGTTATAGAACTCAATGTCCCAAGAAAGAACACCACTACCATAACTCATTGTATGGAAACTAAATACTGAAGGGCCTTGCTTGTTTAAAGGTAGTACATTTTTTATGTATCCTTTGTCAGATACTTGACATACGTATTGTCCTGCTACAGAAGAAGAATGAACAGAAGAGGCGACACAAGTACTGCCTGAAGACATCCAGTACTTAGGGCTATAGTCTTGTTCTAAGTAATCGAACTGGCCATTAAGTAAAATATTTGAATTATTAGAAAACTCTATTGTGTTTTCAGTATCAAAAAAAACAGAGTATTCTCTATTACTTATTACATCATGATCAGAAAAGAAAGCCAAGTCATCTGTGATTACAACTGGACCATCTGCTATATAATCTTCAGGAAGTTTATATAAAGTTACTCCTTCTTTAATCTTTAATCTATATAGTACTTTGTTATATACAAAAGAATCATTGTTCCAGTTAGAAATCCAACCTTCTATTTCTATTTCTTCTTCCCCTGTTTCAACAGGTAGGTCTTTGTGATAAAGTAGTACGTTTGTAGAATAGATATCGTAATAGCTGCTATCTACTGCTTGTCCAGCTACTCTTATTTTGATCTCTTTATTACTTGCTAGTTTAGCTGGTAAAGAAAAAGTAGTATGTGAGATTTCTCCTAAAGTTCTTGTTTGTTTTTTACTATATAAATAGAACTCTCTTTCGTTAGAATAGAAGTAGCCTTTTTTAAATTTAGGGTACCATAATTCTAAACTTTTAAAAAGAACATCAGAAAAAGGAGATATACCACAAGTCTTAGAAAGACCTAAATCTAAAGGATTACTAAAAACATCTTGTCCAAAGAATCCAGAAGAAGACGGTTTATCATTAGCTCCAATTGCAGTATTAGATTGATTTCTATTTTGATTTAATATATCTTTTAGTAAAAGGTTTGTATCAAAATAAACAGGCAAGTATGTACTGACGTAAGTAGTATCATATGCAAAGCTAGGCACTGTACCTAGAACAGGAGAAACAGGCAAGATGTTTAGATCTAATGCGTATCCATTTCTATCTTTTCTTATTTTAACAGGAGATATAAATTTAGGATCTTCAGACTTACTGTTTAAGTCTAATCCAGTATTTTTCCAATCATTTAGTGTTTTAAATGTTTTTCTTGGTCTAGATTCTGGACCTCTATAAAAAGCATTATCTTCCAGCGCTATAAAATCATCAGTAGACTTTACCCAGTCATTATAATTACAAATTACTCTTCCTTCTTCTACATCACTTATAAATAATGTAAGAACTCTACCTGTTGTATTCCATCCTATGTTTCCTATTAAGTGAAGGAGTCCTGTATCTGTAACTCCTGCTCCGTAGTCATTAGCAAGTTCTGCCCAGATACATGCATTAGAAGTACCTACATTTGTGCTGATGGCTCCATTCATAAACACAGTATTGTGTACTATGGCAGATGATTTACATAACCTAGAAACAATACCATAGTCTCCGTTAATAACTATATTTTGTACAGCCTGTGCTTCTTTACATTGTTCAAAAAATATACCAACGTTTCTGTTGTTATTAACAATACAATTATTGATTAAAGGATAGTGAGAGTTCAGGGTAGCTCTAATACCTACAGCAAAATATTGAACTCTAAGCCCACTTATTGTAACGTTTGGATTTCCTGATCCAATATCAATTCCTACTATTTGGTTTTCATTTGAGTGGTTAAAGTCAATTATAGGAAAGCTTCCAGGAACGCTTTTGATTATTAATCTATAAGCGGTACCAAATAAAGGATATAAAGCTCCGTCTGGAATACTAAATCCAGCATACGTACCTTTATCAATAGTAACTTCTATGTCTCTTTCTATTATTGGATTAGTAGAAAGTTCTTCTTTAATTCTATTAATTACATTTTGTATATTAGAATTAGAAGAGTTTATATTGTATGTATAAGTTACCATTATTTTTGACCTGAGAACAGTACGTAATTGTTGTTATTTTTTAAAGGACCTACGCTGTCTGAGAGACTTGTGTTTGCCTCTATATATGTATTTGTAATGTAAATATCTGGTTCTAGATGATCACCGTGACCTATTCCTGGTTGGAAATAATAATTTGATAATCCTTGATTTACTAATAGATTTCCTTCCCTTGTTGTATAATTTTTTGACCAGGCATCTGTTGGATCTATAGATCCTGTAATACCCACTCCTATTATTTTTGTTAAAGGAGGATCAAATAAAGTAGGAATAGAATCCATAGAAAGAGATTTACTATCTGCCGCATCCCATCTATCTCGGTCTGCTTCTACTGCTCCCCAAAATACTTTAGTATTGTTCTTTAATTCTTTTACATATTCATAAAAATTACTTTGTTTTAATGTTATGTTTTCTGTAATAAAATAGTTTTTATATCCTTTGTCAGATATCTTTTTCAAGTATACAGGAGACCAAGGAACACTTATCTTATTTTTACCTTGTATTGTAGAAGAAGTAATAAATAGACCTAAGCAACTCTCATTACCAGCCAGCTTTCCAGATATCTGTATATCTACAATCTTTATTCCAGAAGGATCTTTAAGGTTAGAAATTGCTTTAAAAATAGAATATAGATCTGAGTAATCCTTGAATAAATACTCAACATAGTAGTTATATTTTAGTTCTACTATATCATTTTTATGATATTCTCCTTCTATCTTGATTCTATATTTAGAAGGATCTATAGAATCTATATCTACTTTCTTTTTATTAAAGTCTATCTTAACGTTATTTATACTACTAAAAACAGGAATGTCTGTAGGAAGATAAGTTAAATCAACAGTATTATATACTGGATCAATTAATTTCTTTTCTGTTATTACAAAAGTAGGACATGTTATTCTTAAAGAATATGCAGTTACTTCAACAGATGCTTCACTAACCACAGGCTGATTGTATTGATTTTTTGATATAGAGATTGAAATACCGTCAGGAATCTTTGTAAGACTTAGCTCTCTTAGTGCGCCATTGACAATTCCAGCAAATCCAGGTCCACCCTTGTTTAGATGTACGTCTTTTATTCTTTGTGCATATTGATAGTTAGACTCATTAGGGAGTCTAATAATATCATTTGCTAGTCCGTGCTCATCAAAAACATTCCACAAAGCCAGCTCATTTTGTGAAAATAAAGCGTTGTTAAGCTCTATAGTTCTTATGTAAGTAGTAGCACCGCCTGGTTCTTTTCCTTGAAATGTAACTTTTAACTTAGCATCTGTTAAATAAAAAGTTGCTTTCCATGTGGTAGCATTAGGATATTCTAGATTAGAATAGTTTTCTTTACCATCTACTAATATAGACATTGTAGATGATTTTTTACCAGAGACTATTTTAATTGTAGATAGTGCGTCTTCGCTAATATTATCTACACTAAAACTATTGTTTATAGAATTACCTAAGAAAGTAAATTTCTGAGGAAACCCTCCTGCTTGAATAACACCGTTTGTAGATACTGCTAAAGCTCTCCACAAATACTTATTAAAAGTACTAGTAGTACTGTTGTAAAAATCAGACTCATCAATACTAGCTGTAACACTATTATCTAAGTTGTCAGAAAGATTTCCTCTGTCTATAGTAAAAGGGCCTAGTGTTTTTAAATGAGGATTCCCTAAGGAATCACTGCTATTAAACATAGACAACATGTCGTGCCAGCCTAGATCTGGAGTCATTTGTATTACATATCCAGTAGGAGTTATGTAATCAATAAAAGCATTTTTCTTAAAATAGGCATCTACATGTACATCATCTATAGTAACAACTGTTCCAGTTGACACATTTGATATGTATATATCAAAATGATCAGGAGTAGCGGAAGGGAAAGAAGAGCACTCAAATTCATACTTAAGTGTATTAATTTTGTTATCTACTTTATATCTACCTGTAGGCTCTGTAGATATCCATGTATTGTTTACATAATCATAATAACTGACTATACTTCCTACACTCCAGCCTCTTACAAAAGCTTTTAGACTAGCTTCAGAACCGCTGTTTAATTTACTAAGTAAATAAAGTTGATGCTTGCTCCCTATAACAAAAGGACCTTCTTGTCCAGTAGCAATAAGAGTACTTCTTATAATAGGTGGGTTAGAAGCTCCAGAACAGTATAAAGCAATAGATACATCGCCTGCCAAAGGATGTGCAGAAAAATTACCCGTAATTCCATTTGTTCCTACATATATGGTACTATTTCCTGTTAATATCCATCCTGGGAACTTCCCGGTTTCTTGTCCTGTAGTTGTTATGTAAGAAAGATTACTTGTTCCTGTAAAGGTATTTGTTTCAAAAGAGCCATTGCTTGTAGCTTCATTTGTTTGATAAACACTCTTTACAGATACTTCTTCCCATCTAAATGATCTATTATCTATTCCTCTAGTAGGAATATTATCTACATAGTCATAGTTATTTACAGCAGGAAAGCCGTTAGACTCACAACCTTTAAAACGATCTGTATTCATTAGTTCAATTTATTGATTACAAGTCTTAAATAAGATGGGGCAGAGACTGTACTACTTCCGCTAATTGGTAATGCAGCAAGAAGTCCAGGGTTTATATCTACTCCTATTAAAGAACTATCTATGTAGAAGATAGCAGCATCTCTTCCTGCTGTAGCACTAGAAGTTCTTTGAACACCTAAAGGAACACTCATTAGTGTACCAGATAGGCCATGTTCAGCTCTTATGTCTTGGCCAAACATGCTATATAATGGAACGTGTGTTTTATTCCAAGATAAGGTAGTCGTGCTAGCAGGATTGCCTAAGTATAATGTAGCAGAAATATTGGATATGTCTACGTCTGCTCCTAGATAGTGATTAAAATATAGTCTTCTTGGAGTAGTTGTTGAAGAAGTCATTCCAGGAGTTACTCTTCCAGAAGTATCTACAATATTTGTATTAGGGTAGATAGGTATCCATGCAGAGTCATATTTACCACCTGGTCTATAAGAAATTGTATCTACTATAGTCCAACTGCTTCCGCTATAATATGCTACAACTTCACCTACTGCCGTTTGTCCAGGCATTCTCATAGGCACTGCTTTTGCTTTAAATATAGGAGGGTCTTCTGGATCTGTATAGTTGGCATCTGCATAAATATATGCAATACCTGTTGTTACGCTTCCTGCAAGACCACTGACTGAATTTGTTAGAGCACTAGATAAAGAATAAGAAGAAGTAGTATTACTTAGTACTCTTACTTCGTTTTCAAAAGAAACTGCAAAAGGTTCATTTGTAGTACCCTTTACTGTAAAGGTAGGAGAAGCACCACCTGCGGCTTCTATAGTGTTATATCTAATACTGTGTGGATTGTAAAGAAGGTAATAGTCATTGGTTTGTGGAGAAGAGTCGAATGGATCAGGTAAGAAAACATTAAGTCTGTTAATATAATGTCCTGTCACATTTTCTACAGTGTATCCATATATCGGTGCTTTGCTATTTTGAGCAGGCCCAGATAACATCTTTACCCACATAGTTCCCGGCTCCATCATTCCAGGAGACCAAAGTCCTGCTGTAGTGCCTGAAGCATTATATGTTCCACTGACCATTTGTTCATTTAGTAATAGTTGTAATATATTTGGATGTGCTCCAGATATAGATGCTGCAGCATTTAATTGACCTGTTAAAGCAAATACATCTCCTACTAAATTTCTAGCAGGTATAACTTTCCATGGACGTGTTACTTCATAGATAGGAGCAGAATAGTTTGTTTTTATAGGAGCAGAAATAATACTATTGCCGTGCTTGCTTTGTGTAACATATCTATAAGACAGGGCAATTTCAGAACAGTCTAGTCCATCTACTAAAGACTGTCCTTCACCACCAGAACCATTTGTATCAAGCGCTATAATATCTTTGTTAATAAATATACTATCTGCAGCTTCTAGTATATTAGTGTTAGTCTTACCAATAAGATGTGACTCACCATTGACAAATAATTCATCTCTTACTGTAAAATCTCCCATTACAGTAGATGTGGTTCCTGTAGTATTTACTATTGTAATATTACCTACAGCTTTAATATTGCCCATTACGGAAACATCGCCGTGTACTCTCAGCATGGAACCGGAGTAATAACTTCCTGTAAGACCTGTAGACAGTACCTGACCGGAGTATCCAGCCCATGCAGGACCTCCAATAGTCATCTGTCCTTCTCCGCTTAGAGAGCCTTTATAAGTAATTACATCTCCTGTCTTAGTACCTAATACTATTCTTGATGTCTTCGTACCGTCTGACTGAGTTATAGTAAATCCAGTAGCATCTACAATAACATTGTCTGTTGCCCTACCTACTTGTATAGTATGAGAACTTCCTCTTATTGCTTTTAGCCCGGCGTCATCAGAAGAAGCTATTACAATATTTTGATTAAGATGGGATAGCTGGACGGCGTTCTGCAATACTCCGCTTACTACACTGTCTCCAGGATTATCAAAGGTAGCTATCTTTAAAGTTCTTAATCCGGCATACCCTGTATCTGTTGTAGGTCCTACAAATTGCTGTAGCTCCATAACAGAATCTTGTAGTACGTTAATGTTCCATGTTACATCACAGTCTGGTACTGCAACATATGTTACAGTAAAGTCTGCAGAAGGCAGGGAAGAGAATACTACATATCCTTGCTTAGCATTAGTAAAACTAGTGTCTAAAGTACCATCAGAAACTGTTATACTAGTTACTGTTCCATTACTTCCTATTAATGGTCTGTGATGTAAGTATAGTCTACTACCTAACAGATCTGTTACTTTTCTAGATTCAGTTACAGATTGGGATCCATCTGAATCAGAAATTAATCTAGTGTACAAATCAAGATTACTAGGAAATCCTATTTCTCTTCCTTTGTTATAATAAGGATTAGAAGAGACTACTGTTGTAGAACTCTCTCCTGTTGGAGCATGTGTGGAGTAAATGTTGTAAGACATTAGATTATGTTTATTTTTTGGTTAGGGTATTCCTCTATAGTATAGAGTCTGTTATTAAGTGTATTAAAGTAATAGTAGTCAAAATAAAGTTTGTAATATTTTTTGACATTATTTGTGGTACTTATTACTAAACAAGAAGGGTCTATTTCAGATAGGTAAATTTCTGATATCTCTTCTTGTATTTGATTTAATCCATATATAGAATCAAAATTTAGATTTAAATTGAAATCACAGACAGACTCTAAATATGTTTCTCCATTAGGAGTAATTATAGGCTTTACTATCTTTAGCGTACGGATTGTATTATTTTTTATTGTTTCTTTACATGCAACAAATAACCAATCTTTTCTTACCGCTAAAGCCAAAGGAATTATTGTGTTTTCAGAAACCTCTTTTGTTCCATAACTAAATTCTTCATAATACCTTAGGTCTCTTATACCATAAGAAGCATATACATCCCATTCATTTAGTGCAGATCTTTCTTTAATCTTTCCTTCTTGAACAACATATTCTGTACTTATAATTTCATTATGGAAAGAAACCCTTCTTCCTGTTTTCTTATTAACATATAGATTTAAATTTTTAACAGGTTTACTGGTTTTTTCAACTCTAGTAGGTACATCAGCTTTCAAGAACTCTTGTTCATTTCCTATATATACAAGATTAATTTTATTGCTATGATACTCTTCTCCAACTGTAAACACAGAGTTAAAAGGAGAGGAATAAGGAAGGTATGGACGAACATCTTTATTAGAAGATGTCCAGTTAGTTAAACTACCTATCTCAAGTTGTGGTGCAGCTATACATACGTCTCCGTCGCAATCTGTTTTTACTATAAAGTTTACTTTGTAAATCTGTGCATATATTTGTATAGGAAGTACTAGCCTTATCCATTCTGTGGAACGATTAGATAGTACTGCCTGTTGTATAATAGAAGTTCCATCTATTTTTTCTATTGCTATAATTAATTTTGCAGATACATTATTGGCATTTGATTTAAAATAAATAGATCCTGTAAGAGTATTTACAGAAGTGTTGTTAAAAAATATAGTTTGACTTATTCTTGTTTTTCCAGTAGATCTAATACAAGTAGAATTTATTCCACTTTCTTTATTGTTTAGTACTAGAGGACTCTCTAAAGAATTTTGCCATCCAGCCGGGGATCCTTTTATAGAAATATCTTTTATTTCAAATCCAGAATTAAATAACACATTTCTCTTTTTATTTTCAAGTAATTCTTTTTTGTTAACATCTATATAAGATAATTTATTTAATAAGCTTGAATCAGATGTAATCAAATAATTATTTTGAACATTTGTAGAAACGGTATTTATTACTTCTTCAAAAGAAATTCCCCAAGAGTTAGCCAGCTTCCATCCATTAGAATCACGATCTTGTCTTACTCTGGTCCATTGAGGCAGATTGTTTAGTATCTGTTGTGTTGCTGGTGCAAGTCTTCCTATCATAGGATCCTCTAAATTAGATATATTTAAAGGAGAATATGAATATACAAAAGAGTATTCATGACTAGTAACAGGTGTTTGACTATAACTATATCTTACATTAGCATAATCAGAAACCAGATCAGAGAATACCGACTTGTCTAATATAGTGTTGTTTGCTTCTATTTCATATATAACAAAATCATATTTATCTAAACTTAGACTTATTTCTTTTGTTTCTAATGGATTTTTTATATCAATTAATGTTTTTGTACCATGTTCGGCACTTGTTAAATCTAGTGAATACACTTGATATCCGTTATCTAACCCATACTTTTCTGGATCAAAAACACCAGAGAAGCTACTGGTTCCAGAATACCAATTGTATATTCCTATTAAATAGTTTCCATTTCTATTTTTTCTAACAAAATGTGGAGTAGTTTCTATTCCAGGATTTCCAGAATAAGGATTTAAACAACTAGACAATGCACTCTTTAAAAGAATATATTGGTCAACTAATTGACCAGACATATAATTTTCTGATGTCCACTCTTCTAGTGGATGTTGTATAGAACCATGATAAATAAAATCAGGACAATATGCTTGTAGCCTTAGTTGAACTTTGTTGAAGTTATTAAATAAACCACTCCATTTTATACTAGAGTGTACTATTGAAGCGTCATCTTGTATTCCTGTAAGTGTAGGCGCTACAAAATCAATTTGACTATCTACATGCCACATAGACATTCTATTAGAGTATGGCCACATTGTAGCTGAGAAAGCAGCCCAAGCAGCTTCTTGTTCAGAATTAGTTTGAGGTCTTGTTAAATTTTGATTATATGCGCCTATTCCAGTAATAACATTACTATTAAAATAGTAATCAAAAACATTTGTTGAATAGACACCTGCCCACTCATAAGCAATAGATCTATCACTATATGCTATTTGAAAAGAAGGACATCTTTGTATCCAATTAGGTTGCTTAATGTAACATCGCCAGTATTCCATCCAAGGATACGTGCTTAATAAAGTACTAATGTCCCCATCAGATAATCCATCTACAGTCGGTCCCAAGACACTTAAATTTAATATTGCATCCTCTCTAGGATTAGAAAAACTATTTACAAAGTAGTTTAATATAGGGCCTAAAGGCTCATAAAAAGGAGCTAAAGGACTAAATTGTAAAAGAACATCATTAGGAAATTCTGGCGCCGATGCAAACTGCCAATCATTAATGGAGATACCTGTAAATCCATTTTCTATATATGCTTGTTCCATTAAATTTTTCTGATCTTTAATCCAATTTAACTGTGCATCATTATAGTATTTACTATATCCTGCTCTTGGATGTGTTGCATACATAGTTGTATCCGAATCTGGATCATAGTATTTATGATTTTTAGCAAAGCAGCCGCGACCAAAATTACCTAAGGTATCATTATATGTTCCCATTTTACTGCTATATAGTTCTTTTTTATATTGCTTATTTTTGTCTCTACATATTTCCGTAGATACACAAGATTGCCAAGAGTCAAAATTAAATATAGTAGGTAGTGTACCAGATTTTGCATATATACTATAATCATCATTTGTAAACGTTTTATCTTCATTATAAATTGATTTTGTTCCAAGATCTATTCCACTATGAGTTGTAGTCCAAATAGATCCTGTAGAAACTATAAAGGAAAAAAGATCATAAGAATATAAGATACCATTAGAGTCAAAAATACCTGAATAAATTGTTTTGTGTTTTTCATTTACTGCATAATCTGGGGATTTAAATATATCTGGACCCATTAAGGCATATCCGGATCCAGCCCATGTTTGCCACCCATTGTATGTTGATCCTGGATTTCCAGAAATACTAATAGAAGAAGGAGTGGCGTTCAAGGTGACGGTTTGATAATGCATAGGAATGTATGGATCTTCTAGATTAGGATTTACACATTCTTTGTATACTTGTTTATAGTAATTTAAAGAGCTTAACATACTGTTTAAATTACCCGTTGTATACCCATACACATTTAGTACAAGAGGTATCTCTGCTGCTTTTTTAGAAATTTCTCCGCTTAATTGTCTTTCATAAAGTGATTTGGGCATCCAACCATATGCCTCTTGTTCTTTTACGGCTTCCTCTCTAAATACATCAAATCCTTTCCAATCTACCCATGTAGTTTCACTCTTAAACGGGCGGATTCTTAGGCTCCAACTAGGACTATTATAAATACTATATGGTGTCTCTTCGTCATTATATCCTCCTATGCCGTAAGGATCTACTTGATGATCTGAATTGTGATAAGTATGTATTAATAAATTTTCTCCATCGCTATACCACTGGAACCCTTTAGGATTAGATCCTTCTTGGTCCATGCCATAAATTAAAGTTCCATTTTTAGTTCTTTTATTTCCTATAACAAGAGCAGGCATAGACAGTCCACCTGGAGAACCAAAATTATATTTGTGTCTACTAGACAAAGGAAAGCCTATAAAACTACCTGCATAGCATCTTGTTTTTTTATCAGAATATTGAAATGATTCTTCATCAAATCTTGGACTTCTAAGATACTTAAATGGATTGTAATATGTATATCCTACTGCTATAGGGGCAGACAATACAAAATCATCATTTACTGTTTCGTCTTCATCTTTACTTATAACTATAGAAGGGAAGTGTATAGCTGCTACTACAGAAGACTTACTTAATTTTAAATCCTCTGTATTATAGCTTTGTGTGCTGTAGGTTGTTAATTTTATATCTAAACTAAAAGAGTCGTTTTCTAAGGAAACATCTAATAATACTATAGCTCCAAATTCTGGTCTTTTTATATCATACTTAACATCTGTCCAAACAAAATTAAATGCTTTTTTGTTTTCTGATTGTATAGGTACTTGAGAAGGAACTTGAAATTTCTTATGAGAAGGATATACAGACACATGAGTTGTGTGGAATGCGCCATTTAAAGAATCTGATCCATAAGAAATTATAGTATTAATTTGCCATAGATTTCTTGATTTATTATATGTATACTCCCCATCATTAGTTTTCCAACTATCTAGTCTGACTCCAGTTACCGGATCTTCTATAAAATTAAAAGTTACATGGTCATTTATTAATGACCACTTCTTTAAACTAGAGTTGTCTGGTGTAGTAATTAATCTTTTACTATTTAAAAAAGGCCCTATTTTTCTAGAGCCGACTAGATTTTTAGGAGTTATCATACAGCGGGTTGTACTGGAATAATGTTTATGTTCTTTATTTTGTTTAGTCCGTATCTTACTTCTGATTCAAATTTTATAGTTTGTGCAGTAGTAAAAGCTGAATTTGAAGTAAATACTGCTACTCCATTATCAAAATACATTCCTTTGTATTTTTCTCCAATGTCAGTATCTTGAGTAGAATACATTCCAGTATGTAAAGATCTTACAGGATTTGCAGGATCTCCTTGATACAGACTACCACTAATTAAAAGAGATGGATTTCCAACACCATCTGTAATAATTTGACCATTAGATAGAGATATGGGACCTGCCATAAAATGGCTTGTTTCGGATACAAGATTATATGTACTTTCCTGTTCATTAGCCGTAAATTCGAAACTTTTTATTTCTGGGGTTTCTATAGTAGATATCCAACTTCCTGACGTGTCTATTGATTTTGCAATAGTTGTATAAGTTTCTCCAAACTTAGGTATAGTTTCTAATTTAGAAATATTAGATCTATATATTGTATAGGTAGATCCTGTGCTAGCTGCATTAGCAGGCCAATACTGTATAAAGAAATCACCTTGAGCAGCATTGGCATGAGGGCCGGTGTACAAAATAACTCCTGTATATGTTGAAGAAGGGCTAGAAGCAGGATTATAAAAAACTAGATCTCCTCTTTGAATTTCTCTCATGTACAGATCATTTTTTAGTGCTACTGTACTTACGGTATAAAAAGGTAATCCGGCTAAAAGAGTGTTTGGATAATCAACTAGTGCAGATCCACTGTAATACCCACTTGTATAAGACATAGATCCTATTTTACCTGGAATTGGTTCATTTAAACCAAATCTTGCTTTAAGCCCGTTCTCTCCCAAGTTGGATCCAGATCCATTATAAGAAAGACCAGAATAAGAAGTTACTATTCGATATGGTTTAAATTTTACTATTTGTCCAGATAGTCCATAACAATTTTTGTCTATAGAAAGTATATTAAGATTTTGATTTGTTACAGTATATATTTGCCCTGAAGCACTACCACTAATAACCTCCATAAATGTGTTTTTTAAATTATATCCTGTATAGCTTGCTAAAGACTTATCCACTGTAATTGTAACTTTGTTTTTGTCTGTTACTGTATTAATAGCCCCTTGAAACACACTGTCTCCTCTTTCTATAATAATAGGAGTATCAATGTACATGTTATTTCTAGAATCAAGCACATTAAAATCAGTAGTTGTATATTCAACTTCTATTGCTCTTGTAAAACTTTGTAAGAATCCCACTTCTGCTTGCATCTCCCACATTGTGTGTGGATTAGAAATATATACTCCTGATAAATCTGTTCTATAAATAGATGTATCATACCCACCTTCATATATAGATAGGTCTAATTCCATTTTTGAAGAGCCTGTATAGCTAGTAAAAGAAGTATATCCGCTTCCTTTATGTAATGTAAAATATTTTATTAATACCCCATCGGTATCTATTATTCTATATTCTACAGGATTTACAATACCAGTATATACTGATGAAGTTGATAAACAAGCTGTGATTGTTTTATTTGTATAGTCTAAAGAAGTGTTTAAATTAAATTCAGTCATGCTACTATGCCACCTATCCTAAGTCTAAAAGTTGCGTATGGATCTGGATTTGTTATTCCAGATAAGTATTGTTGAATCCAGAATCCTGTGTAAGAATTTGGAGTTAACGTTCCTATATTTAACCCTTCTGTGTAATCAGAAGGCGTAGCCCATCCAGAAACTCCAGACGGAGGTGTTATAGGTGAAGTTGTACTATCTACTAGTCCTGTACAATTAGCAATATAAATTTGATCTTCATGCTCAATTGCTTCTATCCAGACTCTAGTATATGTGCTAGTACTAGAATAAGTATTTTTTACAAATACTTTTCTATACTGTATTGAACTTGTTGGTACTCCTGAAGCAGGAGCATCTACATGGTAGAAAAGTTCATTTAAATATCCGCTTACTGGATAAGAAGATATATCTCCTCCTACTGCTCCAGTAAGATTTGAAGGATTGTGTTCTGGTTTGTAAACTATAAACATTAAACAATTTCTATTGCTTTTGGCACATCTGTGTCAGGAACAAAAAGCTCATCTTCCGATAACTGGAAGTTTCTTAATGTTCTTGGTTTACAATCAATAAATAATTCTATTATTTTTACATCTTTCACTTTTGGATTGATTAAGCTTGCTGCCCTTAGTTGGTTAATAATCAATTCTCCTCCTAAAGGAATTTGTGCTAGATAGTTTAAAATAGAAGACTCTACTTGTGTAGATAGATTTATTTTTTCTGCTTCTGTAACTTCTTTTGAATAAGAAAGCTGTAAAGTTATTTTAATAGGTACATATTCTGGTTCTCTTACTTCAAAAGAAATACCATATGCAGCTACTTGTTCTAAAGCTCTTCTAGTATTTTCTTTGGTACTAGTTGTAACTTTATTACCTTGTGGTATTAATAGTACGTCGAAAGTGCCAGCTCCTCTAGCATACTGTAATATTTCTGCTCTAGAGACTCCAGGATTTAGAATAGCAGCTACTTCTATTGCAGCTAAGTTACTTCCGTATCTGGAAGTCATAGCTCTGCTTAATCTATATCTATACTCTTCGTCACTCTCGACGTCTCTTCCTGTAGTAATAGCTATATCATTTGTTACTTTAACTTCGCTATTATTTAAATTATGTACTACAAGTTGGTTTACACCTACGTTAGCCCCAACTCCGGTTCCAGATGCACTAACTGAAACATATATTGATTTGGAGTTTACGGGAAAACTGACATCTTCTGTAGTTACGTAGTTTACAGAGTCTGTCAAATTACTAACAATAGTCCCTACCGGAATAAGGCCTAGACCTGGATTGCTAGGATGTGGTAGTTTTGATCCTAAAGTTCCGTTTAATATATAGAATCTTACAGCTCCGTCTTCAATAAGAGCGGTCGCTCTTCTTTCTTTAAGTCGGGGCAACCCTAGAGTTTCACCCCACATGTCTAAGTAGACACCGGTAGCAGAGCTTAAGAATGCATTTTGAAATGAGGTAGTTACGTAATCTTGTAACCTGCTTATTTCTAAGCAATTCGTTTCGACAAGAGCCTTAGCTATAGACCCGTCAGAAAAGTAAGTAACAGGTGTATTTTTAGACAGGTATTTTAACCCATCTTGTACCATGTCAAAAAAAGATTTCTTAGTGACCATTAGTCTATTTCCAAAGGTTTGACAAAAGAACCTTCTATAAAGGGAAAGGTAAACACTACTCTTTCACCATATAGATTTTTAATTACCCCATCTATTAGATAAGACCCGCCTATTTCTACTAGGCAGAGAACTTCATTTATGTCAAAAGGTACAACTGTAGCATTTACATCTATAGGATTAAATATTTTATTCTTAAGAGTATTATCTACAATAGACTCCATATAACCTCTAACAGACGGTGTATTAGTAGATCCAATAAAACTACCTAGATTACATCCCACAGATTTATCTGGAGCATAATCACCAAAATCAGTTCTTAATAAGAATATAGTTGCGGACTTGGTAGTCTCTAAAGGATTTGCTAATTTTAGATCCCCTTTGCTGTCTAATACTATATCTCCATTAATATCCGTTTTTATGTCACTATTATAGTAAATACTCATGATATACTCCTAAAGATTTCTTCTTCAATATTTTGATTATCTACTATAATCAATGCCATATCAACATCTTGTTTGCTCTCAGTAGTTTCTGAATCGGTTTTTATATTTTTGTCCAGTAGTTTAAGTAACGTCACTTGTACTATTTCTAGAATAGCTATTGACATTAAATTTTGATTTGATAGAGAAGGGAATAATTTTCTGACCCAAGGCTTAGTAGGAGAATAGTTAGTACTTGGATTTACAGGAGATAGAGGGTTTAATTCATATCCATCTACTGTATCTATTTTTAGAGTACCAAGAGTAGTGTTCGCCAGGCTAGAGTAAAAATTTGATCCTTGTTGATCTACTGAAAAAGCCATTCGATTAGCTTCATTAGTATTGGAGGCAAATACAAATTTACCTATTCTAGGTAATAAGCTTAAGCTTCCTGATCCATAATAGCTAATACCAGGCTCTATAGCAAACTTAGTTGACCTGTTTGGATCTGTAATAGTAGACAAGTGCCATTCAGCAGATCTATTTATTTGTTCTGTTACAGCAGATAGGCTCTTGGTATTGTCTATTTCAAAGCTTATTTTTGACTCAATCTCAGAAACAGATTGTGTTCCTGGTTGAGTTCCTCCGATAGCTGTAGGATCTTTAGGATCTGGGTATGTCATTTTTATTCTCTCAGTGTTTTGTTTCTTTGTATACTGTTGTTTGTAGTAAGAATATAGTTTCCTTCTACAGCTTGGTTTACATCTAAGCTATCAATTATTATATCATATACGGTAGGATCTGGCCCGGCTTCTTCATTATTTGGTATATGTCCAGATACAGTAACTATTATTACCGACTGTTTTATTACAGAAGTTATCTGTTCTTCTTGATTACTTATATTTCTTACGACTTCTATTTCATCTTCAGAAATTTTACTACTATCTTCTGGAGTTTGAAGCCTACTTTGTTTAGCTGAATTTACTAACTGTCTGTATTTATTAACAGGTATAACTGCTACTTTTCTAGAAATAGGGTCTAGTCCTGTCTTATTAATAAAGATACCGCTTGGGATAACTCCTTTTTGATATAAGAAATCTAGTAAAGGTCCATAGATTATTTTACATACTATTCCTTTACCAAACCTTCTAGAGTCTATTTTTGACTCTAACCTTAATTTTTTATTTAAACTCATTCGTTACCCCAGAAATCATCTAATATTTTTCTAGCTCCTTCTTGTAATTTTCTGCTAGAGTAGTATGCACCAAAAGCAGATAGTCCCCAGATAGAGTCCTCAGATTCAAGACCGGCTATGAAAGGAGTACCATTAAATATTAATGGAGAAAGAATAACAGGTAATTGATCTACGTCATTACTACTTTCTATAAAGGCAGGTATGACTGTAGATTTATAAGACATGTGCGTACCCCACTGTGCTCCTGCAATTAAAGCTTGATTTACAAAATAAGACTTAGCAGGGCCTCCTATTGTCTTTACAATACTTGTAACTAGCTGCATTGGATTTTTAGAGGCAGTAATCATTTCAGGTATCTTATTCTTTAATGTATCTTTTGCTACATTTTTATATATGTTCCAAGTTTCATTTATACCTCCTTTTATTCCTCCTTTACCAAATCTAGTTAGTAATCCCTTTAAGCCTTGTTTTACAGAAAATTGACCTAGAGCTAAAGGAGCAGCGCCACCTACCGTGGATACTATTAAAGCTAAAGTCAATGCGTCGCTTACAGCATCAATGGTATTATATACAAACTGATAAGTAGTCTCCATGATAGCAGTATGTAAAATGCCTGCTCCTGGATTTGCATCACACACAGCTTGAGGAATTATGTTAGTAATCCATCCTTGATCTGAGTTCCAATGGTGTACTAAGCTTTCAACTTCTATTGGCCCGGACATCTTAGTATAGGCGTCTGATATAATAATTCTATCATATGGTTTCATATTCTTACCTATTAAGGTAAGCGTACCTCTATACATTTTCTTAACACCTTCTGCTAAGTGGTGGCATGCTAGCTTAGCTGCTAGATCAGGATTCTGACAATTAAGCTCTGTAAAGACTTGTATCTTTTTATTTGATAGAGTTAATCCAGGATGAAACTGTAGTCCTATAACTCCAGTAACCTCATTTCTAGGATAATAAACCCATTCAATACCAGCACCAATTCTACCTTCTCTATAGACCTGTTCTTCAGACTCTACTTGGGATTCTGCTGAACCAGGCTTAGGATGTTCTATTACTACTGTATTCCACATTTCTCTTGTAGTAGCTACAATACTATTTTTTATAATACTATGGTCGCTGTCTACAAAGTGATGCATTCTAAACACTTTCATATTAGGAGCAAGCTGTTTAGAATTATCTAGTGACTTAACCTTCTTTGAAGCTTCTGTATCATTTAACAAATATTGACTAAAGAAATAAACAAACCCTTTAAACAAGATTAATGTATCATCTATGCTTTCGTTGTTTATTCTATAAGACACATAATTATTCTTGTCTACTTCTTTAAGTTTATTAATAACAAGATCCCACACATATGTAAATATTTTTCTTACATCTTTTTGATTGCGGTTATACTCTTTATATTTCCTTAAGCTTGTTGCATGCTCTGGTATTAATTTGATTAATTCATCTAGTATATAATCTAATCTGCTTGGTCTTCTTACGTTGGTTGCATATTCTAGCTTTATATAATCTTTAATAGCTTCTAATTCTGCTCTCTTAGAAGCATTACTTTTTAGACTACTAAGTCTATTAATTAATTCTAGATTTTTTACTGTAACATCATTACTTAATATTTGATCTACATCTTGTACAACACTAGGCCAAAATTGATATATCTTGGAATCTTCTATTCCAAAAAACACACCCGCCAGATTAACAGAAATATTTGAATCTCCTATTGAAGATTTTACTCTATCTAAATACACAGCAGGAATACTAGAAGATAATAACTTCTTATATATGTTCTCTGTTAGTATTGATTTACCAAAAACAGAGTCTAATAGTTTTTTAGAGTCTTGTATATAATTTCTTAATTCTTCATAGGACATGAAAGAATAGAAGTCATTAAATGTTGTTTTTACAAAGTTAGCAATCTCTTCTTCTATTTTATTACTACCTGGGGTAGGTGTAAAATTAATAAGTAGTTCTAGATTAGAAGGTCCATAAGACTTGTAAAAAGAAGTACTTTCAAAAGATTTAAGCAAAGAGCCTATTATTTCTTTTGTGTTGGCTAATTTTTGCTTTTGATTGTCTTTGTATTTTTTATTAGTATATGCGTTTCCTCTTGTATAGAAATAAGGCTGGTCAGGATGTCCCATGAAGATGGTAGCTTCTCCATCATAAGGAACTACATCTACAATACAATTCCAAGCATGCCTGCTAGCCTCTTTTAAAACGTCCCAGGCTGGCTGTAGAGGTACTATCCAACTGTCGTTATGCCATGCAGGCATGACACCAAAGACGCTTCTTAAGCCAAATGGGTTGCTATAAAGAGCAGTATCAGGATACCATATATTTTTTAATCTGGTGTCAAATCCTTTATCATCTTTGTCTATGCTTCTTCGTCCAATAGATCTAGCTAACCAATTATTTGCATCTCCTAGTAAAGATCTTTCCCCTACGTTTTCTAAGTCTATATTTTGATTGTTTTCTATAGATCTATTAAGTACTTCATCTACCGCTTCTGGATTAAGATTCTTTAGGATATAGGCGGCGTCATGTTCAGGAAAGAACTCTCCAAAGCCTTCTGGATTAGCATATGTTATAGCTTGAATAGCTAAATCTCTAGCTCCCCAGTTCTTTGGATCGTCACAGTTAAAGCTTACTTGTCTATTAATTAATTCTGCTTTCCATCCTTGAGCTACAATAGTCAGCTCATCACCAGGAACAATTTCTGTGATTCTTCCCGTAAAAGTAATAGGAAGATTGTAAGCCATAGAAGAGTAGCCCATCCTTATTTGAATAGCTCTTCCTTGTATAAGCTTATATCTCTTTATATAACTGTCTTTATCTGGTCCTCTTAGACTACCTAATACTCTTGTTTCATTTTCTGTTTTGTAAGTGTTTTTGTTTTCAAAGTAAGAGCTTTGTAAATGGTAAAGAGGATCTGCTAGTTTTATAACAGCTAATGGAGCATCTTCTTTGTCCATTGTAATGTCTATAGAAAGGATAGAAGATACTGAAAAGATAGAGTCATCTGCAATTAAATCGTTACCACGCTTGTCAATTAAATATACTTTGACAGCAGGGAACATTCTTTCTGGTCCATAGATGTCATCAGTTATTTGATCTATAGCTGAAGTAATACACTTTTGTGTAGAGCTGTCTAAGTGACGATGAAATTCTATTTCTTTGTCTATAGGTGTTTTAAATACAGAGTCTGCATCTAGTCTTGGTAATATATCTGTTGTAAGTAATTTTGCTTTGCTTATTACTCTATATATCTCTCCACCTAATCCTGGAACAGTTACTTCTCTAGGTATAGAATAGTTTCCTTGGTGGTGTAGATAAAGCTTAATATTATCTTTACCTCCATAATACTTATCTTCAAACTTACTGGCCAACTTTACATAGTCTTCTCTAAATCCAGAAGGATTGCTTTTACTAAATTTCTCTAAAGAATTAGTAATCAATTCAGAAAGAGTACTATCAGCTATTTGATAGCTTTTACTACCAGGAACAGACGTTTTCTTTTCTCTTATAAGTCTTTTTATGTCTTCTATTTCTTCTGTGTTGAAAGGAATAGACAAAGACATCTGTTCACTTACTTTGTTTGTGCTTTCTACAGATTCTTTTGCTATTTTTCTTAGTTGATCTTTTGTTCTTGTTTTATAAAACCATGCGGCTGGAGAAACAAGGTCTTCTCTATTTACACAAGGTTTACTTCTGTCTTCTACATATTCTAAACCTAAATCATCAAAAGAAGGAGCAAACTGTTCCCACTGATCTTCAAATAACTGATAGTAAGTAGGAAGAAGCAGATCAGGATAGAGACCTTGTATGTCTTTACTAAAATTAGAGATTTCTTTTCTGTATTCTTGTTCCACGGGTTGCTTCTCTAAACTATATTTTGTTATCAGTTTATAGAAGGCTGTGTAGATTCCGTCTGTAGAGTATATGTAAGGAAGCTGTATGTCCTTTGGTTTTCTTTCTATAATTACATTAAAAAGTGCATCTTTAAAAGAATTTGAAAACCTAATATTGGATTTAGATAGTTTATCAAAAATTATACTTGTATAAGTATTACCTATTAGTCCAGAAGTTCTATTTCCTAAATAAGAGCCAGTAATATACTGTGCCATTTCTACATAGAATTTTTCTGAATCAGATCCTGTGTACTCAAAACAGTTTTTCACTATATTTAATATTGCATTATATATGTCAAAATACTGTTCTTCTTTTCCAGATACACCACTTATTATACTGAATAAGATAGGTAGATTTTTTAATTGATCTGTAATGTTTATCTTTCTATTAGCTACATACTTGCCTACTGCTAAAGGCTCTTTTAATAGAGCTTCTTTTATACTATTAGTTGAATCTACTTTTCTATGTATTAGAGCTGCTCGTAGAGTATCTGCATTTAATATACCAAACTTAGAGTCTTTCTTTATATCAGTTAAGCTTTTTTCTACAGGCCAGAAAGCAATGTAGGCTTGATACAACTCATCATTATTCATAACAGAATCAAGAAGAGCTGACGTACCTCCTTTAGCACGGAACTGTATTTCTTTATCTGTAATATTGTCATAAAACTTACGTAATTCCTTTAACTCAGTTCCACCTGATATTAAAGTCATTTCAGAAGTTTCAGCTATTCTTATATTATTTTCTAAGAAGTCTACTTTAACATTTATTACATTTGGTAGATCTGTAGTTTCACTATCAATACTAAGAGGAACAAATATAGTTTCTCCCGGAGCAACAAGGGGCTTCTTATATGTCGTTGAATATAAAAGCTTTGTTACAGGGCTTTTAATGTTCCATCCATATATTCTATCGAACCTCTCTAAACTTTTATTTATAACATCAGATGTTTCTTTGAATTTACAGAAGTTTAAGAACTCTCTATTACTAGATTGATTATTAAATACAATGTCAAAAGACAGGCTCTTTCCTGACACACCCATGTGTGTTGCAAAAGAGTAGATCTTTCCTTGTAGTTTATTAAATGCAAACTTGTGGGCAAAAGAGCAACTTTCTGATAGAAGTATTCCTTGACTTTGTTTGTTGGTTGTTATATCCAACGTAACTTGTTCTTGTGGGCCGGCTATAGGGTTCCCTACTGTGTCTTTTCCATACCAACTAATAGTTGTCTTTTGAAAGTCTTCTTCAGAAAGGAATGGAACTTGAGAGTTATCTAAAACCTGATTAATCCATTTAGTAAGCCAATGTGCTCCTCTTGGATATTCTACAGGCTCTCCATTTTCTCCTAAGTAAAATAGACCTTCAGATTCTGATATAGGACTTATATCTATTCTAGATATAGTAAGAGTTGCTTGTAAAGTATTAACTAGATCTGGAACATTTTCTATGTCTATTCGTTCTAAGGCAACAGGTACATAATTACTATAGTATTTGTTTTGTTTTAAATCTTGTGGACTTAAAGGTTCTACCATAGAACCAAAACTATAAGGCAGGGTAGAATCATTAAATCCTTTTAAAACAGGAGCTACATTGTTACTAGACAGGTTTTTATTAAGATTTTGAATTAAGTATTCATTGTATGTAGCAAAAGAGTTGTCTAGTAAACTAGTTACAGTTGTGCCTCCTACTGTAGCTGCTTGTACAGCCTTATTTAATTTACTGTTATCTGCAATAAGTTGCTTTACTTTTTCATAGTTTTCTTTATCATTTAGGACATCTTGGTTTTTCCATGCAGAAGTCAAAAATTCATTCTCTAAAGAAACTATAGGACAGCTTTTAAACAAAGCTATTAGTGCTCTTAAGCCACTTTGTCCATCGGAATTAACTCCTGCATTTATCTCTTCTAGCCCTGTGAAGATAAATCTTATTTGAGCCCTATGTAAAGAATCTCCAGAGTCTACTACAAAGAAGTTGCTAGACCTAGTAGTCTCTAAAATTTTGACACCCTTTCTTTCTTGAAGTGCTATTTTTTGAACAGCATGTGTATACTTTAAGGGGCCTATGTAAAGCTCAGAGCTATTTCTTAAGTTCATTTATTTTTCAACGTCTTAGAGGCTATATCTTTTTTGATCTTATTTAGATCTTTGTAATTACTTGTCATTAAATTAATGACGTTTTTACTAAACTGTACATTGCGTATGTTTTCTATAATATTTTGCGACCAGAATTGTTTGTCTAGAGATGGAAGAGATACAAGATCTTGATTAATATTAGCCAGTTGTTTCATTATTCTGACTGTCTCATCTTCTTCTATTTCAGGCTCTTCTTCATTACTAAAGAAGAACTGATTAGGAGGGAATGACTTATCTCCTTCATTAAAGTCTAAATCAGGTACTTCTGGAGCAGGATTATTAAAGTAAGTTACTCCTACATCACTACCGGATATAGAAAGGCTAAAACTATTTATATTAACTATAATTGGAATAACAGTAGAAACTGTTACATCTGCTGCTGTTATACTTTGTACATGTACTTGGTCTAATCCAAATAAAATATATACAGAAGTAGTATTTCCATTAGAGCCTGCGGAAGAAACAGTAAGTACGTTTACATCTGGTGAAGAAACAGAAGTTTTAGTACTTAAACTAATAGCAGGAATTATACTACTATTTTCTAGTGCATTTTTTGATATAGTTACTTTATATGTACTCGCAGGTAATATACTGTTAGAAACTAATGTAGAAAATTCTACTTGACTAAAATAAGTAGTTATAGGAGGTAATACTGATGTAGAATACAATACTCCTATTGTTGGTTTTATTACTACTGTGCTTGGCGGAAGTACAGAAGAACAGGATAGTTGTCCTAAAGCAATTTGTATATTTTTTGATATACTAGGTATTACAGAATTAGATGTAGAAGAAGAAACAGATATTCTTTCTTTATATGTAGCCGGTGGTATTACAGACGAACTATATATTTCATTTACATCTTTTCTTACTCTTATGGTATGGCTAGGAATTACAGAAGTACTTGTAGAAACAGCACCTGTATATATTACGTTACCACTAGTACCTCCACCTGTCGTTTCTGTGAACGACCAATCGGCTAAGGATACGTTTAGCCATGGACCCTTACTATTTTCATACCATGGAGTAGGTCTATCCCAAAATGTAGATGCTGTTCCATATGCCGTGCTGGTAGCACTTACTGTAGCATCTGTACTTAAAGCTGGAGTCGTACTAGAGAAGTATCTGCCAGAACTTGCATGCCCTCCTATTAATAGGCTGCCTGTAAAGTGGTTATATTGTGTGTTTACTTGGCCTGTATAAGAAGACATAGTGCCTTCTGAAGCACTTAGTAATCCAAATACAGAGTCAAGAATTTCACTGTTTTCTATTAAGTCAGTAGAGCTTACTTCTAATCTAGAGATGTAAGAGTCTCTTATTAATATATTTTTTGTTATATTACTAGAGGAGGCATAATAAAATGATCTAGGGCCGTCATTTATTCCTCCGTCATAATAATTGACAAATGCAATTCCTGACATGTTGCTTGTAGATCCAAATATACCTTGTGTTTCCCAAGCAGGAAAAACTGCAAAGTTACTTATAATAAAGTTTTGTACAGGATATGATTCAGTTTGTATGAACTGGAAAATATCTGAGTGAGGTCCCCAAGTGTTATAGTTAGTTGTAGTATTTCCTACTCTTAAGTTACCATTAGTAACTGTAGCACTAGCATCACTTTCTGGGGTTAAGTTGTTAGCTGATCCTGTAGTAATAACATCTACCCAAGGTAAACTTCCTGAGTAACCACCACTGAGAAATCCTACTGCCATATTGTTATTAGTACTAGTAGTAAAGTTTTCTAATCTAATACCAAGAACAGGGCTACCACTAAGGTAGGCTAAAGCAGGTACAAAGTCTTGTCCCGCGTAACCTGCGTTAGCTTGAATTCGATATCTAGAAGTACCAATATTTTCTATTCTAAAACTACCTTGTGCTTCAAACCTTCCACTAACACCTACTTCTTGATAGATGTCAGTAACTAAAATATTGACTAAGGCGCTATTTCTATATTGTGGTTGGAAGACCTGTCCTGCAAATTTGTCTATCCAACATCCTCTTACAATATCTCCCCATTGACCGCCACCGAAAGTACATCTTCTAATAGACCCTGAAACAAAGATTCGGTCTATCATGTCTTTTTTATTAGGTATATCTACTGATCCAGCTACTGTTTCTATAGATCTAATGTGAAGTCCAGTACCTAGTACTGCTTGATCAAAAGGAGCAGGAGGAGCGCTTATACAGTGATCTATCCATATATGCATTTCTCCATATGACCATGGACCTACTTTAAACCCAGGGTTTACAATAGTTATGTCAGAAAATCTAACTCTTGCTTGTCTTAGACCTGGAGAGTCAGTTCCTTTAAAGTACATCCAGTTATTACTAAGATCTTCATTACTAGCTAAGCTAATTAATTTTACATCATCTCTAGATAAGCCTGCTTTGGGCAGAACTGTAAGCCAATGATGTCCACTAGTATATAATTCTTGATTTTGTCCGAAATTAGTGCCTGTAACTTTATGTGATCCGGCCGCATTAACATAGATAGTTGCTCCACCACAATCGTTAGATGTAGATGCAAGCTGAGCAGCTTTCTCAAAGCTTTTAACAGGAAGAGAAGTAGTTAATCCACTATTACTATCACTTCCTCCATTCCAGTCCCAATAGATAGTTTTTGGACTTGGTCTTCTATCTGTACCGTCTTTATCATTATAAATTCTGACTGTACTTAGTGTTACAGATTCTCCACTACCGCCGTAGACCGTAGGTATTACATCTATGTATCCTGCAGCATAACTGGCCATTTCTATCTTAATTCCAAAGCACCAAATAGGTGATGGACCTCCTCCCCAGCTTCCAGGGAGAGGATCATCATACTCAGAGTCATTTGGATACCACATTGCTCTACTAGTAACACTTGTTGTAGAGCTGCCTCCTCCGTTTGAAGATATAGCAAAATCTACTCTGTCTATGTCACCTAAAGCAATAGGGTGATATGCTTCTACAAGAACATTGTAGAACTCTGAAGAAGAAGTCCTTCTAATTCCTGTTTGACTTATAACGCTACAAATTGGTAGTGGCATTAGTATGTATAATCACTGTTAGATATTTCCCTCATTTGTCTTTCAAGTAAATAAGGGTTATTTGATGCAGATCTTTCTCTTATGGTAATATTAGAACTACCCGAGTTAGAAATTCTATAAGGACCAACAGAAGAAGGAGATAGATTTTCTCTTCTTCTAGATGCTGTAAAACTTTGATTAGTACCATAAACTTTAGCCGGCCTAGATGGGTATATAGGATCTGGAGCCAAATCTTCTGGCTGTCGGACATCTATATCTCTAGGCATAGAAGGACCTGACATAAGAGAGACTAGTGCTCCTCCCATGACCGCTCCTGCTCCTAAGCCTGCTAAAAATTTATTGTTTGTTGCAAACTTCTTAGCTGCTAAATATTTTGATCCAGTCTTAGCTGCTTGTTTCTTTTCTTCATGTTCTAGAATAGTTTCAGCAAATTTGTTTTGTGCTATAGATTCTGGAGCACCTATTACACCTCTCATTAGTCCTAGAAGCTCTTCGTCTTCTGTTCCTTCTTTTATAGTCTTTTGTAAAACACTTCTTATTGTACTAGGTTGTTTAGTAACAGAAGCACTAAGTACAGCTCCAACACCTACATAGGATCCTAGGAGTCTTGCAGTCTTTGAAATAACATTTGCTTCTGCTCTAGCCAGCTCTTCTTTAGAAGCTCTGGTTAGATCTCCTAGTAAAAGATCTGTAGTTTGTTTATCTAACATGCCTTTATTGGCCATCCAATCTAAGGCCATAAAAGCTCTTCCTTTTTCATTCTTTAAGAAGTCTTCAAACAGAGCAGATGCTTCTGTCTCTACTGTTTCTAAATCAAAAGAAGTTCTTCTATACTTTTGTCCAAGATTTATAAGTCCTTCGCCTAATCCAGTTAGGCCCGCTTTTGTATGTCCCTTCTGAACTGCACCTTGGTACATGCTTTGCATTAACTGCTGTATTACAGATACTTTTTCTGGATCATTAAATTTACTAACTATATTATCTATAATAGATGAAGGAATGCCTCTATCTAAAACACCCATTTTCTTGGCGCCTTCGGCACCATAAGCAGTTATGTTAGCCATGATCTCATCAGAAGATCTTACCATACTGTATCCTAAAGATTTAGGCACACCAATAAAATCTTCTATATAATCTACTGCTTTAACAAAAGGTTTGGTAACTAAGTGGTTTACTAATTTTGACAATCTTCCTGCAGAAGTAGCAGAACTTGCTACTTCTAACTGTCTATTATAATACTTAACGAATGGACTAATTTTGCTAGTTTGTCTTGCAAATCTATCTTCTAAAGCTGTAGGATCTGCAAGCCCTTCCATAGAGATTAAGTTTACTACGTCACGGTCTATATCTCTTTCTACAGATCTATGAAACAGTGGGTTTAACGTAATATTTAATTGACCAAAGAAAGAAGGAACACCAGATTTCTTGATGTGTATTTTTTGTAACATCATGTGTTCTGCTCTTTGAGCAGGATCCACACCTACTACTCCATAGAAATACCCTCGTTTCTTTACAGCATCTAATGTAGCTTTTCTATTTTCTGTGTTAGCAGGCCCTGATTTTCTTAGATACCAGTCTTTAAATCCTTCTTCACTTATATAAGAAGTATAAAATTTCTTAGGATCTAGTAAGTCTGACTTATTAAAGCCGCCTAATGTATCTGGTGAAATTCTTGCTCTAGTTCCAAATTTAATATGTAAGGTATTTGTTTTAGCAAAGATACCATCTCTTCCAGCTAAAGATTTTACAATACTACTATATTGTAAAGGACTAGATGAATCAAAACTTCTACCAGATTCTAGTTCTATTAATGACTTTAAGAACTCATGTCCGGTGTGTGACTTACCTACTGTGGTGTATCCGTGTGCTCCAGGAGTAGCTCTTAAGTACTGTAAGGGTATAGGTAAATATCTCATTTGTCTTTCTTCACCTAATACACTAATTTTTCTGGCGCTTCCTAAATCTAAGTAAGCCAGATCAGTATTTAATCCAAGAGCCGTATCTTTAAGTAAGTCTTTGTGTACTCCGCCTGTAGAATGAGCAAAAGCAGATATAGAAGGAAGTCTAGCTAATGGACTACCATTCAACTCTAGCCCACCCTTACCTAAGGTTAATATAGTAGATGAAGCATCTAAGCCAGGTGTTCCTAACAAAGCAGAGGCAAATCTATGTAATGTGTGGTTTCTAGAGAGTGTTAATTGGTTAGATCCTTGTCTAATTCTTATTAAACCTTTTGACCAAACATCATGTTTAGAAGTTAATCCGGCAAACACAGGATCATCATATGAAGAAGAATAGCCAAGTAGTCTAGATGAATTAGCAAGAATTTGCATCTTAGATAGAGTCATTCTTACTCCTTTCATCATATTTATATCACCCATGAAGTCCGATCTACGTCCTCCACGCATACCAAATATTTTGATTCCTTTGACTCCTTGTATTGGCAATGAGGCTTCTTCTCCATATTCTACTCTGTTAGCAAGTAACTTTAAGGATAGATTATCACTTTTCTTCCATTCATTAAGCTTAGCAGTTGCTTGTAGGAATGCAGTGTTTGCATCTGTTATTTCTGGAACATATGTTGATTTAGATCTTTGTACTTTTTCAACAAGATTGTTTCCAAAAGTATCTCTAAGTAATGCTTCTCCTTGAGGGTGTTGTCTTAACTGATGTATGAAGTTTGTAGTTAGTACGTCTTGCCCGTGGGTCTTAGCAAACTCATCTGCTGCAATAACGTAGTCTACGCCTAGTCTAGATGCTAGATCTTTTAAATGACTTCTTCCTATTCTACCACCTGTAAATCTTCTTCCACCTACAACTGTTTCTATAGTCTCAGGTATGACTTTTTGTCCAGACAAGAAGCTTAATTCTATCTTATCTGGTGTCATTCTTATTTGATTTAATGTAGCTTGATTATTTGCTATTTGTAGTAGCAATCCTCTATTGTATCCTTTAGGTCCTAGTATTTTTCTTATCAGTTTTTGTCTATCTGTTAAATCTCCACCAGATAGTGCTGCTCTAACATCTGCCTTTGTAAAGGCACTTGATGCATCTACTAATTGATCTCCTTTTGCAAGGTTCACTCCAAACAATTCTTCTATTGCAGATGTAACAGATGTATTAGGAGAAGAGATTTTCATCGTTCCTACGGGTGCTCGGAAAGCCAGTTTATTGGCTCCAGAAGCAGTCATGTAGGCGCCACCTTCTCCAAAGAGTAATCTAGAGTACTGTTCGTTTTCTAAGTCTACTACAGCTACTCTTAACATCTGTTCATCAGCCATCTTAGACAACTGATGCAATCCTTTCTTAGCTGTGTGTTCTTCTATTAAAGTACCATATTTAGTAGCATATTCTTTTCCTGCTACTAAGAACTTTTTCTTATTACCTAGGAAATCAGCCTTCCCATAGATGTAAGACTCGTCTAAACCTAAATGTTTTAAAAAGGTAGGTAAGGACTGGCTGAAATACTCTTTTCTATATTGCTGTATAAGCTCTAGAGCTTCTGGTGTGTTAAGATCTTTATTTCTAGAAACTCTCTTAAGATCATTATACACAGATCTTCCAACTGTCTTAGACATCATAGAGAATGCAGAGGTTGCTATTCTATATTTTGACAGTTTATCTGCGAACAGAAGGCCTTCGTCTGAATAACCTACAACCGCATTTAGGCTAGAGGCATATCCTTGTTCAAAAGGACTTTGTAGTCCTCTAGATGTTGTGCCTGATAGTGTTATAGAGCCTAATCTTAGATTATTAATATTAGGCATGTCTTTAACAGACAGGCGGTAGTCTCTTATCTTATTTAAGGCTCCAGAAAGAGCTAAATGAGGATAGTCTCCTCGATAAGAATCTATAGACTGTGCTATTAATTTTTCTGCACTAGAGTAATAAGTACTTAAATAACTTTTCCTTTCAAAAGAAGATTCTCCAGCATAGCCTACTAAAAGACTATTTACTTTTCTACTTCTGCCTCCTATATCAATTCCACCAAATGTATTAGCTGTTGGAAGGAACGCGGACCTTCCACTTGAGTATAAAAACAGAGCATTAGTCTTTTCGTTAAAACCAACTTGCCCACCTACAGACTTTATTCTTTCAAATACATTTCTTGCTTCTTCTGGTACTAATCCTGACTTATGTAGTTTTTCAAACATAAAGTCAATATTTTTACCAAAAGCTAGCTGACTTCCTTCTTCTAAATTATATGTATCTCCTTTTCTTAAGACATCCCTGTAAGAGCTAGTCTTACCCGCGCTTAGGATCTCTATAGCGGAAGCTTTCTCTTTAAACGTACTAGGCGGTCTTCCTAAGCCTAAAACATCTGTAATTGTTCTGTAGATAGGGTTATCTTGTGACATTATCTTAGCCTGTCTTTAATTTCTCTAGTCTTGTCTAAAGTATATTCGCCTTCTAAGTATCTATTAGATCTATTAGGTGTAGAGAATCTTTTTATCTTAAAATTACCTTTAGATACTTTATAGTTTTGTTCCATGATAAAAGAGTCAAAATTTGAATACAAAGGAGACTGAACAAAGTTTATTTGTTGATTACCAAACTCTTTTAATCTAGTTTTTAAATCTACTTCATGAGATTCATAGAAACCATATCTATGTATGTTATCAGAAACACCATTTATACCATGTTCTATAAATCTTAATCTAGTTGCTGCATTAGATATTTCAGGAGTCCATCCTAACCAAGAACTATCAGGAATCTGATTTTGATTGATAAAATCAAGTGCTATTTGGTCAGATTGATCTCTATCATTAAAGTTACCTGCCCATGTTTGAGTTAATCCTCTAGTCATGAACTCAGGTAAACCTCTTAGTATTTGCGCTCGAATCTCTGGGTCTTCTTGAGACACAAAGTAGTCAAAATACTTACGGTCTGCAGATCTAGGTAGTGAAGCTCTATATCCTATAGTATTTTTTGCTCCAACCATTGTTCTATCTGCAAACTGTGGTCCTCCTCCTGCTTCTTGTATCATTCTGCCTTTTATATACCCTATGGTATCCATATACTCTATAGCATCATTTTCTTGACGTATATGATAAGGAAGAGAGTCTTCTCCTCCCATACCTACCATTCTTGCAGTGCTAAGGCCTGCTCCTAGGACAGCTCCTCCTTTAATAGCTCCTATGTTCACCATAGCGCCTCCAGTAGGGCCTACAATCGACTTAATAGGAGTGAACCACCTCATGGGTCCAGATAATAAGAACCCGAATGTAGCGCCTTTACCGGCTGCTGTAAGTGGGTCTTCTAAAGCAGTATCATAAAGGGCCGGTCGAATAACGTCTTCCCAAGGAGTATTCCAGGAAGCATATTCTGATCCTTCTACGTACATTTTTCTATACTGTTCGTATGGACTTCTAAATGGAAAAAATTTACTACCTAAGTAAGGAATTTCTGCTAGGACATCATGTGTCAAGAAATCATATGCTTTTCTTACAGGAGCATAAATACTTTTTGCAATAGTATTCATGTTTAAAGCTATTAGGTCTTCTTCGTACCTTTTATATCTTGTGTCAACTCCAATAACTTCACTTCTATTCTCTATAGCTCTATCTACTTTTTCTTTCCATTCATCTTCTAGCCCCATATTTAATACTATCTTTTCATATTTTTTATATGCCGCACTATAAGGAGCTACATCAGATAGTATCAAAAATTTATCAACATCGCTATAGACACCTGATCTTCCAGAGTGTAGTTTATTTAAGGCCTCGTATCCAACACCTGGTAATCTTGCTTCTCCATCCGCTATCTTAATAAATGGATCTCCCATATGGAAGTCAACAAAATAATCTCTATCTCTACCTCCTGTAGAATTAGATCCAGGAAGCCAACCAGGCATATTATTAAGTATTGGATTGACCATTGCAGATCTTCTATACTCAGCACTATAATCAGAAAGCATATATCTTCTGATAAGCTCTGTTTGTCCAAACATTCCGTTTATAGCAGAGTCATATAGTAATCTACCGGGATCTTTCATTATGGCGCTTGTGGCATACTGTGTACCTATATCAGGACCAAAAGTAACACCAAAGAAGCTCATTGCAAATTTATAAATACCTAGTGGCTCAGTAGCAATATTTGCTTGCTTAGCCATTGTATTTAAAAGACTCATTGGATCTTCTGCTTCGTAGGATGTAGCTGCCATAGCAGGCATACCGTACAACCTAGCTGTATTGGCAGTTAATCCTCTTTGTGCTAATCCTGCTTCTAGTAAAGGAAGTCTATCCGGCTCTCTATATCTAGTAGGCTTCATTAATTGACCAACTGTTGCACTTAATATTGGGCCAAATTCAGGGAACCTACTTAGATCAGATTCTGTGCTAATATAAGGTCTATCATTATAGTGTCTTTCTTCTAGCCTATATGGGTTGAGTATATTAAGTACTCCAAACAAGTTAGAAGGAGTAGGGAAAGGTATTCCAAAGACGTTCGCATGATAAGACCAATATTCTGACTTATCTCCATACATAGATTTTGTTCTATAATCAGAAGTCAGTTTATTATACCAACTAGATTCATATCTATCTGGTTTACCTCCAAAGAAAGGAAGGTAGCCTAATCCCCAAAGTCTACCTTTTCTGACAGGTACTTTTCTATCTCCACTATACTCTTCCATCAATTCTGATGGACTTTGGCCAGGATCTGGACCTCCGATTGCTGCATATGTTCCTGCGCCAGCTAGTAATCCTTTTAAGAAACCTCCTCTTTTAAATACAGCATTTGCTGCAGCTATTGGAGCCCCAAGGCTTCTTAACACATAAGAACCATCTGAGTTAACAGATCCCGGGAAATAAGTGTCTAGGAAATTGCTAGCTGCGCCTATACCTGTTATTTGACGTGCATATTGTTGTGCAACTCTAGCTCCTGCATACAAAGAAGCAACTGCTTTTATAGGAGAGATTCCTGTGAACTTCTCTGTTAAATAATCTGCATATAAACCTGCTTGTTTAGCTGTTTCATATGCAACAGGTACTAAAGAAGACCGAATTAAGTTTTTTACAAAGCTATGATCTGGCTTCATTCCTATGCCTAATAAAGACTCTGACATAAGACTATTCAAGCGATATAGTCCATACGTACTAACATCTCTTATACCATTCGCTGCCCTCTTTAATCTACTTCCGCCTTCTATGTCATAATAAGCATATCTATTAGACACAGTAGGGAATCCTACTGCTGTTAGGTCTCCTTTGTCTATATCCGACATTAAGTTAACCATACTATTAGTCGTAATAGTTTTACCTGTGACTTCATAACTTCCTTTCTTTACAGGTATGACTAAGTCTTGAGAAATTAAAGCTCCTCTTATATTTCTAGAATATTCCTGATAACTTCTTTTCTTGACTATACTAACATCATCTACTATGTCAAATAGTACTCCTACTCTATTTGGGATTAACTTTGTAGAACCAGAAAGGTCTTGGAGTCTTGTTACTCTTCCTCCTCCCGGTACTTTAATATATCCTCCGCCTACTTTAGCTAGTTCTGGTAAGTCTCCTCCTAGAACGCTATCTAATACTTTAGATACAGCAAAATTATGCTTATATGGATTATGCATAATAATACCTGTACCTTCTCTAAGAGACTTCAATCTCTTATAAGGGTTAATAGCAAGCTTTTCTATTAAAGTAGGTCTAGTAGAGAATGCAGGACCTATGCCTAAATTCTGCTCCATCCACCCTATTATTTTACCAAAAAATCCAGTTCTATTTGGTAAAGATATTTCTAATCTTCCTTGTCTAGATGCATCTATTACTTCAAAAGGATTTCCGGTCTTTCTTAAAGACCTTTGTGTTCCTAGTAATGTTTCTTTATATTTTCCTGTAGAGGGGTTAAGACTATATCCATAAACATTGCCTCCAATAAATACTCTGCTTCCGTTATAATTGTCTCCTGGTCCTAAGACTGCAATATTTCTAGGAGATCTAAATAAAGAACCAAGAACTTGGCCTTGACCAAACATATCAAATCTAGCAGATCTTTGATAAATAGTTTTTCCATTAATTTCTATAGGGGATACTGTACTTAATATGTTTCTAAGTCTGACATCTAGTACTTCTTTTCTTCCTTGATGTAAGAATATTTTAGAATCTAATATTTGATTAGATTGAACTAATCCAAGCTTATGTGCTTTTTCTACAATTCCATATTGCTCTCCCCCTAATACACGAGACCAGTTCTTTTGATCAGAAAGAACGTCTCCAAAGGTAACCCTTTGTAAGGACTGAGGGAAGAAGCCGGTGTTGTTTCCATAATTAGCTAAAGCTCTATTTGTATACTCTACAGTCCTTTTTCCAATAGCGTCTGATATAGTCTGTCTATTATTTGATGCATTAAGGCCCATCAACTCAATAGAGTTTCTTAAGTCATCTATAATATCTATAGGACCAAGATTGACTTGTTTCTTGTTAAAGTCATAATTAAAATCTAATAAAGATCTTAGTCCTGTAGTATTACCTTTTATAGCAGACTTTCCTGTATTAGCTGCTACATCTCCTTCTAAGTTTATTCCTTTTACCATTCCTAAGAAGTTAAATAGATTGTCACTTAAACGTCCCCCATGGGCCAATCTACTTCTTAGTAATAACGCTCCAAGACCAATAGTACCTATACCTGCAACGAGAGGATTAATCCAATTGCGATTCTGTTGAATTGCATTAGTTCTTTCTACCTCTTTTTGCTGATTAATATAGTTACTATTATCCATTATTAAATTCTGGTAAGTCTCCTGCTCCAGGATCAGTTATATTCCCGCCTATAACTGTTGCTCCTCTAAGTGATTTTAAAGCTTCATTGGCATTATTTTTATTGCCTAAATCAAGCATTTCCTTGGCTATCTTTTCTGATTTTCCAAGTAAATCTATTTGTTTAAATTGTGTTAAATTTTCTATCTCTGATGGCTTCATGCCAGGGTAGGCTTTAGCTATCAGTATCTCTATAACACTTTGCGCAGTAGAAGCTGTATTTCTACTGTCAATTATCTTGGATTTAAAGTCTTTCTCTTCCTGTAAGACAGAAAGACTAGATATTTTTTCTGCTACACTCTTAATAAAGAAACATGGAGTCTTTGTTATCAAAAATTGTTTGTCTTTATTAGAAGTTATATAAGTCAAAGAACATATTAAATTTTCAAGCATTATCTCATTTATAAAAGGAGATAGCTCTATTATGTACTTTGTTTCTTGTACTGTAAGAGATCTAAATATTACTACTAGATCTTTGTTTTTAAACAAGAAAAGCTGTCCATGCTTTACTTTTGCATGAAACAGCTCTTCTATTTTAGATAGATCAAAAATATGCTTTAAGTTCACATTATAATTGTTCAGGTTCTTCTTCTACACCATAGCCAGAAGCCTGCATTATTCTATCTGCTAAGGTTGCTATGACACCTGCTGGTGTATTAGGGTTTATAGGAGGATGTAGTAATCCTTTAAGTACTAGTCTCTCTTCTCCTGAATCTCTCATTCTTATAGTTTCTTTTTCTATCCAAGAGTCTAGTTCTCTTATCTTAGGGTCTTCGGGCTTTAGATTCTTACGTGCTTCGTCAGATTCAGCCTTTATTTTCTCTGTTTCCTTTATAAGAATTTCTTGAAGTTCTTGGAACTCCTTTCTATTTATAGATCTGTAGTAGTACGGAATACCAGAGATCTTTAAAGAAAACACGCTATGTCCTTGTTCTTTTGCAGTCTTTACTAAGACGTCTACAGATGTGTCATTATGGCTCATATGTTACTAATTTGATTATTTTTTTAGAAGAAATAAAGCTATAAACCTCATAAAGAGGATCTGAGCTTCCTTCTGCTCCTGCTTGGGATATAGATTGACTAAGTTCATTAAAATGAACATTTTCAAATCTAATAAACCATGTTTGATAAGCAGGATCTTGATAATATACGTCCATTATAGTATTTTCTTTAAGTAGTACTATAGGGCTATCTATACTATCTATTCTAGAACCTAGTTGAGCAGGCGTAAATAGATTTTCTAATGCTTTTTTAGTAGCCTCTTTTGTATCTTTTTTTGATATCAAGCTGGCTATATATTCTGCTCTGGCTGCTCTTTCTTCTGGTGTTCCATTAGGAGGCAGCTCAGTGCTTAATTCTTTTTGTACATTATTTGTTAAAATATTATCTTGTTTTCTATCGTAAGAATAATTATACAGTCTAGGAATAAAAGTATTTTGTTTTTCGTAAGATTCGTCCAAAACTGTGTTAAGATATCCTGGAAAGGTAAAGTTTAAAGTTAATAATCCTTGTACTATTACTCTTCCATAAGCTACTTTAGAAAAGAAAGGATCATTATATCCATATATAGGCACTTTTGATGCCCCTTCTTTGAACTGTAGTTGATATGCTTGGTCAATATGTATTCCATTAAGGAATACTGCAACAGTACTAGATGTTGGATATAAATGTGTCATTAAATTATACCATACTTACCTAAGTAAGAGTCTGGACCAGCACCAGGTCGTCTAAATTTCTTTCTAATAGCTTGTACTTTTTCTTCTACAGAGCCGTACTGCTTAGACATTGTTTCTTGTATTAGCTGACTTAGGTTTCTATATCCTTCCAACGTAAATCCTTCTGTCTCCTCTCTTGCTATAGATACATTTGAAGCAGAGAGTGGGATAACATCGGTCGCAACATAGCTGTATGTTACTTCAGTGTATAAGTCATCTACGCTATAAGTAGTACCGTAGTTTACTAAAGTAATGCCGTGTATTACTTGTATAGCAGCAGCTCCTTTTTCATTGGCCGCTGTTATTACTATTGAGAAGGGAGGAAGCTGATCTGAAGTCAGAGATGTAGAAGAGGCCATCATACTAGAGGCAATATCTTGATCATATATCTCTTTAAATACATCTTGATTAACAGATGCAAAAACTAAGGTTCCTGCGAATGTTCTAGCTCCTCGGGTATAAGCTACTGGACTTTCTCTTCCTAAAACTCTAACAGGAGAGATAGATCTTGTAGAAGATATAGAAATTGTTTGTATTTCGGCTAATAGCTTAGACTTTGGATTTTTTGTATTAAGTAAAGCACTATTCCTTGTAGCTAAAGGAAGATATACATAAGCGCTTATATCACTTCCTGAGAAGGATTGAAAATCTGCCTGCTTACCTAAACTAGGTCTAAGAAGCCGAGCTACCTCATCATTAACATAAACAGTTTTACGCATATATAAAATATGGGCTAATTAGATTGCTCTAATTAACCCAATATCCTTTAGTAATCAAAAATTAGCCACCTATGAAGGAAGCAGATCTACCATCATTATTAATTCTGATAAATCCTTGATCTCTCCATGGAGTTACTGCAGTAGAGATATAAGTACAAGCTTCGTCTGTAGTAATGTCATTAGTAGAAAGAGAAGAACCTACGTTCATAATTTCTACTCCGTGAATCATCATTCTAGCAACGGCGCCATACTCATTAGATGCTGTAATAACAACATCAAAAGGTAGTACTTGGTCTAAGTAGTTAGGGGCTGCTATTACCTTATCTAGAGCTATTCTAGATACAGTAGGGGAGGCAGATCCAACCGCAGGACCAATGACTCCAGGAACGATTTCTATGCTGCTAACGTTAACGTCAGCAATTTCAAACCCTTCTGGAATAGAGTACCTGTTTGCTACATAAGGTCTATCTCTCATAGCCTCTAATAGAGCGGATCTATCAAAAACTACAAATACTATAGAGCCTGCTATACCTCTCTTTCCACGAGAGAAGGATCTAGGATCTGCTTCTCCCATAGAATAGACAGGCGCCTTTTCTCTCTGTATTGTATAAGAGATGCCTTGTAGCTCGCCTAAAATCTTACTGCCGAAAGTAACTACCATGTCAACTCCAGAGAAGGAGTTGTATGTCTTCTGGAAGCTATTTCCGTTCTTTCCTGCTCCTGCTGGAGCTAGTCCTTTATTTGTCATATTTTACTCCTTATTCTCCTTTACTTAAGGATACAACTAGGTTAATAGATGTAATTTCAAAAGCAGGGACGAGGGTAAGGTTAATATCTAATTCACCTAACACTCTTTGATCTGGAGTAGAGGCTATAGAGAAACTATAGCTTCTGAGAGCACCAGAGCCCTTCATAGCTAATAGTATCTGGTCTATCTCTGCATCCAAAGCATTCATCTGAGGAGCGTTGTTAGGCTCTCCTAGATATTTGTTAGCAGCAGATCTAATGAGATCTAAAGTACTGTGTACAATTCTTACTGTACTTAATCTAGTGTAGTCAGAACGTATGTATCGAGATACGTTATGGGCTCCTGTAACACCGGAGGCTACAGTTAGACCATTAGTTCTACTATACATAGTAACATGTCTCATTCCAGTTAAGCTGTTTGCCTGTTTTGTAGACAGTAGTTTTAACTGTACAACTCCATTTACCTGCTTATTTGTAGGAGCAGATTGAGGAGCTAGACTTGTTATTAAGCCTGCATATGCAGCAGAACCGTCTGTGTTTCTAGATGTATTGGACAAGGACGCGCCTACGGCCAATGCTCTACTAGACACTTGAGTACCGACTGATCTTAGAGGCACACTAAATACACTGATGTACTGTCCTGCGTCTACCTTTCCATTTCTAGAGTCAACAGCATTTAGACCGTCAGAATCTTTAGCCTGCCAACCCGCGAAATATCTAGAATCTACAGATGTAGCTTCAGAGACAGAAATATCATTTAAGGTATTTCCATCTTGGTCTGCAGCTCCTGCCAGCCAATTGATATAAGTTTGATTATAAAATTGACCAGTGTAGATAGTAGACTTGAACATGGAAGGATCATTCTGATAAGAATGATAAGCATGCCATTCGTTAACTAGTCTAGAAGATGGCGTACCATATTCTGTAGCAGCTATAGCAGCTCTTTGAGAAGTTGCTGCAGTAGCCGTACCACTGTTAACCCAAGCAGTACCAAACAAGGATGTCATCTCAGACAATAGAGTAGAGTCTGAGGTTAATCCTACAGGACTACCTGTATACTCTGCAAAGTAACCTGTATTTGTTACGTTAGGAGCATGTCTCATCGCCCAGCTAAGAACAGGACGAGTAGAAATAACACCTATGCAAGAGTTTTCTTCTGTAGTTGCTTGGAAGCAGAAATCTGCTAACTGCTTACCAAAGTTCCAAGAAAGAGCAGCGCCAGTAGCAGTCTGATAGATCTTGTCGTCCATGTAAGCATTTACAGGAACCACAACATCTAATGTTCTGTTTCTTAAAACTTCATATGCAGACTCAAGGTCTACATATCTTCCAGAAAGTAGGGCATTAGGCTTAGTATAGTCTACTAAATTCTGGCCATTATAGTGGCCAATAATCATAATTTCAATATTTGGTGCGCCTGCGGATACAGCCTCTTCTATTGCTAGAGAAAGCTCGCCTGGGACGTTAGTCGTTGGCCATCCACCTGCAGCTCCAGAGAAATTGAAATAAAGGGAATTCATAGCCTTCTCAACAGAGCCTACTGTAAAGGGTTCTAATAGAGGTAGTCCTGTGTTAGAGGTTACGCCTAATAGTGTTACTTTCGGACCCGCTGGAGGAGGAGCTATCTTAAGTCCTTGATCGTTTAAAATCGTGTTTACACGAGGAAGGAAATTTGTCATTTATTTTATCTCCAATTTATTGAAGGATATCTATATTACCAAATAGATATTCTCCTGATCTATAGAAACAACTTCGATAATCTTCTGCAGTATAGTTTCCAGTAAGCAATTGATCTGCAACGTAAGTCACTTTATTGCTATATGGAACATATGTATCAGAAGTACCTAACGTTATATCTATTTTTAGTATATCTCTTTGATATACCGCTTCTAACTCTTCGGTTCGAAAGTAAAACTGAGTAGTCTTAGATGGAAGTTGTTGTCTCCAAGCGGATTTTTGACTATCTTCATTTCTTCTCCAGAAGAAGACGTGTTCAAGTCCACTTTTTCTAAGATATCCAGAATACAATTTTATAAAGGTTTCAATCCAGTTTATTAGTCTTTCACAGGCTCGAAATGTGTTAGACCATGCACCAAATTCAATAATATTATCAAAATACTGACCTCTAATTTCTACTGTGTATCCGGGTATTAAAGGGTCTTTAACTGACTCCCTTAATCGGCTCTTAAGCTCTTTCCGGCTACCAAAAGGTTCCCCGTAAGCACCAGGTTCGACTCTAGTAAGCTTCCAGGTAATAGTAGGTACAATATTAGGAATATTCTCTAGAATACCCTCCGGATTTGCGCTAATAATATTTAATAGAGCATCAGGATATTCATGGTCAAAATTTATATATCTATCGTGATCTTGAAATTCTAAAGACTCTCTTTTTTCTATATTGGGTGGAACTTTTACATTTTTTAATTTAACAAGTCCTTCCCAAGAGTTAGTCTTTGGATTCTTTATTATTTGATCAACAACATACACTTCTTTTGTTGATTTGTTAATTATTTTATCATTAGGCTTTAATTCAAGAATAGCGTAAGGAAAAAGTATTAAATTTTTATCTGTTCTATTTGGTACAAAAGAACACTGATGTTTCTTTAGTAAAATACTTATCAAATCCATAGATTCGCTTATACTTAAGTTACCTTCTGCGGTACTCTTACGTCTAAGCTCAAATTGTTGCTTAAAAGAATTAAAGCACTGTAAGTATTTGTCTCCAAATTCAGGAAGGTCTTCAGGAATCATTTATCCTCCCATTAGAATTATAGTTACTTTGACTACCCGGTTCAGAAAGCCTGCCGCTTTCGATCTGTCTTTCTTCTACAATTCCTTTCCAAAACTCAACTCTTCCTGAATCGCCTTTTATAGGAAGAGCATCTTGTATTCTATTATATTTTAATATAACAAAAGGCTGACTTACTTTTCCAGTATTTATGTCTTGTGCTAGTTCTAGTATATAGTCAAATTTGTTTATTACTCGATCATACTTTACTACAACATTCTTTTGTTGTGTAGAAAGTATTCCAGGAGGAGTTCCAAATTCTGCTCCTAATACTCCCATCCATAAGTAGCCTTTTACTAAGTAATCTGTAAATAAATAACCACTTAACATACATCTCTTACATCCAGGAGGAGAATCTTTCGAAGCCTTATCCCAACAGGAGCACTTTTTAGAATAATCAGTTTTTCTTAATCCAAGCCATTGGAATCCAATTATTTGCTTAGATGGAATAAAGCTATTCTGCTCGCCGGTTAAAGACTTAAGGACTTCTCTTAGATCAGGAATCATATTATGTCAACTTGACAATACCTTCAGAATTCCAAGTAATAGAGAAGTCAGCATTAGTTATTGTTTGACTTCCTAAATCTCTGGCTTGTATTAGATAGTTTGTTGCAACAGTTGCACCAGAAACATAAACAACCATCCATGCTGGGCTACAAGTTATACCTGTAAAAGTAACAGAATGTCCAGTAAGAACACCTTCATTATCTACTGTATCCATGAAAACGCTTGTTGCATGTACTTTGACTCCCCCTTTAGGGTGTCCTGCAACTACTACGTCTGCACTTATATGCCCTGTATTAGCATGTGTGTCTGCGTTAGGAGTGTATGCACCACTAACTAGCATACACATAATGTTAGCTGTTCCTAAATTAATGTTTCCGCTCATTAAGTTAGTTTTAAAATGATTATATACTAAATCTGCCATTATGCATCTCCTATCTTCATAATACCATCGGTATTATTCCATGTAATCTGAAGAGTACCGTTTGTAGTACTTACAATACCCATAGAGTTCCAACAAATTAAGTATCTAGTAGCAGGGGTTGCTCCTGAATACCATAAAACTATGCCTGAGGCTTGATTTATAGTAGTGTTGCTCCAGCTCAAGTCGGCTGCATCAAAAATACTATAATTATTAGCTATAGTTAATGTCTTACTACTAAGTAGTTGGCCTCCTGGAGTATATCCTGCTAGGGGGTCAGTTACTTGATATGCACTTACATCGCCTACTACAGCGTGTCCTGTGTTTGGAGTATAGCTACCTGACAGCAACATGCCATAGATAGGATCGTTCACCAAGTCAATGGTGCCGCTTAAAAGTAGCTTTTTAAAGTTATCGTAAACTAAATGTGCCATATTACCAGAAAGGTGCTCTGTTTATACCAACCACTCTTGTAAGTGGGTTCGTTTCCCTTGCTCTTCTATTTAGCAAGGAGTTAGCAGCCGGAACATCATTTTGATGATAGCTGAATCTAATATCTGTGTATCTTCCGTTGACGTCATACCAAAGTCGGTTTACCATCTGTGCTGTTTCAAGGTAACCCATAGTAGTGACACCAATTCTAAATTGCCATCCTTTTAAGATAGAATCTAGCGCGACTTCTTTTAGTCTTTGATACTTAGCTACTTTCATAGCTATTTTACCAATGAAATTGTCTACAGAAACTCCTAAATCTCCAAGCTGACGTCTAGTGCCAGCTATTAGATATTTAGAGTATTCTGCATCTTCCATTAGATCTAAAATTGTACTGTATACTATATATTGTCTTGCAGGATAGGGGATATTATCTATCATAAAAACCCTACCTACTCTTTCCCAAGTCCATATAGTATTTTTAAATAGTAGCGCACCTATATAATCTTCATTATAGGTGTCTGCTATGTCTTTTACTTCTCTCTTTATAGTTTCTATTCCATATATCTCTGGAAAAAGAGCTGTGTTTACGGAGTAAATCATCTTTCCTCCATAAGGCTCATTATCTTCAGAAAGAATTGTGTCTTTTAATTCTATATGTATTCCTAGATTTTTAGGAAGTTCTGAAGCAAAAGTTACTACTAAATCTTTACCAGTAGTGGTTACTGCGTATCCTGGAATAGGGAAGCTTCCCATTTCTTGACCAGAAGCCAAATAAGAAGCTGTATTTAATAAAGGAAATAAGTTGACGTCTACCCAATCTGAGACATCACTGTCTCCTGTGTATAAATTTTTACTAAATGTAAATTTTATAGTATTATCACCAGTCAATGTTTGAGCAAGGCCGTGCTTATTGTTTTTAGGTCTAACTTTAGTTATTGTAAAATCGTAACCTAAAGCTTTTACGTTAGTTGGTAAAAAAAGATCCCCTTCTAATGAAAGGGATGCGGCTTCTTTCTCTAAAACAGAGTCTACTTTATAGACTCCTTCTCCAGTAGAAAACTCTATGTAAATAGTTGTAGTAAGAGTATCTGCATCATTTGCCACTAAGCTATACCCAAGACCTGAATCAGTACCTATTACAATAATTCTATATTGTGTGTTCTCTTTTAGAGACTGACTAGGAAGAAGTATAATTCTAGAAGAGGTGTCAAATCTTGGACTTACTGTTAAAGGAAAAGCTTGTCCTGAATCTATATCTATTAAACTGAATACATTTTCAGTTATAGAGCTAGATGCAATAGTCTTATTGAAAACTAATTCAATAGACTTATTTATTTGAACATCTGTGGCTCCTTGAGAAGGAGTACTAGAAAGTAGGGATATAGCCATTTATTTAGTTGTCTAATAATGTATCTGGCGCAGTAGAGTTAAAAAGTGCATTTTTTAATGTTTTTATTACTTTTTCTCTATTTTTATTTTTTGTTTCTTGTTCAATACAATATCTTAATATTTCTTTTGCACTCCAGTTTCTGTCTATAGATAGTCTTATCAAATTCTTGAATTTTACAATAGATGGAGATTTTTGATTAGCTGGATCTAAACCATATTGCTTAATAAAATCAAAGTACTCTTTTAGTACTTCATCTGATCTAGTAAAAGGAGGAATATACTCTTTTGTATTTAAAACAAGTTCTCCAGTGTCAATAAGGTTTCTTACCATTATTTCTTCTTCATTACTTAAATCAGAAGGAATGACACATGTGAAATTTTTAGGTCCTAATCTCATTTTACCGCTAGGCAGACCAAAAAAAGTTCTCTTTTCTAGATTAATACTTACGTTTAAATTAGCTATAGGTTTGCTTTCTGTTTTTAAACTACCTACTGTAGTAGATACATCTACTGAGTCAATTAACTGATCTACTGTTACTTCTTCAATTTTTTGATTTGTTTTCTTTGGCATACTATTCTGAAATTAAAATAGAGCCGGTAGGACGACCCCACCGGCCCTGTGATACTGTCAAAGGTAGCGATTCAAAGAACAGTATCGACTTTGCTAGAAGGCTGTTGTCAGCACACTCTAGCACGGTCCACTCAGGGCACGACCTGAGTTTTGTCTCAATATAATTGCGATTCATTTATACTTCGTTTTTTTACAAAAAAGTGACAATCACATTTGTGACAGTTTCTGTCAAATACGAAGTAGCAAAAGCTTGTGAAATTTCTGAATGTACTAGAGCAACAGGTACATTTTCCATTTGTTTATTGCTTCCTGCAGAAACAGATACGTCTTTTCTAGTCATCCTTACTGGTACAGCAGGTACACTAACACTAGCAGAAATACTAGAAGTAGCAGTAGTTGTGAATGTTGAGGGTCTTAATATTAAAGAGGAAGATTCTACAGAAGCTTGAGCATTTATACTATTTACAACAATACTTGTAGTAATAGGAGGAATTACAAATGTAGAATGTAAAGGAGCCAAGTTAAAATAATAAACACTTGTGTCTAATAGATTTTGAACTAAGTAACCTGAGAAACTAAGCAGTATTTCTTCATAGTCTCCGTTGTCTACATTATACACATTATGAAAGTAAGTAATAAGATCATTTGCTTTTTGTATAATAGCAGAATTATTAGAATAGAGTCCCAATAGAGCTGCCTCTCTTGCTATTACAGCATACTGTATTTCAATAGTATTGTAAACGTACCACATTCGGTGGTACTTTAAGTAGTTATATGGATAGTAAGGAGCAGTATAAGTTGTATCTTCCGCGCCACTTCTAACATCTCTTTCTTCTTCTGTTAAATGATATCCATTTCCTGCAGAAGGAGAAGCTACTGCACAGGACACGTCTGCTTCAAAATCATACGCTCTTGTAATTACTACTTCAGATCCAGTTCTAAATCTTACTACATTGCCTACAAAGAACCCTCCTGTTGCATTTTTTAGATGTATTTTAACTGCTCTTAGGTTATTGGCGGGAGAGTCTATATATGATAAATATATTTGACCAGATCCGCCTGTTGTTAAATTTGTTACAGTTTGTAAAGCAGGAGTGCCTATAGCAGAAAGAAAAGATTGTGCTTCTGATTCAGTATTAAAATTTATACTAAAGAACCTTCTATTAGAAGTAGTCCGGCCGTCGTTATAAGCATTCATTGTGCCGTTAGCTGCTATATCTCTAGCTATTTCTAGCATTTTTAATCCCTGTGTATCGGAAGGGGATTCATTTAATATAGCTTTAGCGGCAAAATAGAAGCCTAAGCATGTAGCTGCTTCTTCCCAAGGCCTATAGTGTGTTAATGTATTTAAGCAACCAGGAAGCTCACATGGAGTAAGTCTAGTCATAGCTCTTACTCTTTCTATTCCTCCTGGATAAATAGTTTTGTTTAAATATTCTGATCTACTTAAATTTAAGTTATATGTTAGGGCCGTTTTCATCCATGTTTTTAATGGAGCGTATCCGGTAGACTCATAAATGAAAGAGCCCCATTCTTGTACACGTCCTGCCGCTCTAGCAGCAAAAGTATAACTATTTACATCAGAAGGGAACCCGCCGTAGTTATCTGATCTGTTAGCATATATCCAATATCTACTGTACATTTTTAGGAACTCTAGACTAAAATAGTCCATTGTAACTAAAGCTTGTATAACAAATAATTTATTAGTATAGTGTTCTTTATCAGGACCAAATATTTTCTGATTATTTGGAACTGCTCTTGGAAGGTCATTGTCAGAATCTAGACCTCTATTGAAACCTCTATACTTCTCACCGTTGTTGGTAAACCACAAGGTACCGTTCCATATCTTACAGCCGGCATTAAAGAATGTATCCGGATCAATTGGTTGTCCTGTAGAGTCTATATACCAATTATGACGTGTAGCTTGTTGTCTAGTGCAGAATTCTAAATAAGGTATCCAGTTATAGTTACATGTAGATAAGAAAGGCCATCCTTTCATACCATAGGCATAGTCTCTATATCCGTGGCTTCCAGCAGAAGCTGTGTCTGGGTTATTACAGTTAGTGGGCCAGTTATAAGGGTCTCTAAGGCCCTTCATAGGCCCTTCTAGGAGGTTTAATAATGTGTTGCTCCTGGACAGTGCATCTGCATCAGAGGTGATGTAGGAAGGTCTGGGAGGCATTATACCAGTAATTGGGAAGTAGGTCTTCCAATTTTCTGACATAGCTAGTATAGGACCGTCTTGCTCTGCTAATGAAGTTGAAGAGCTATTAAAAGTTATAATTCCCTTATAGGCATGTGACATTCCAGCAGCAAATCTATTTCTTGTGGATATAAAAGGGTTTATAAGAGTATAAGTTCTATCTGTAGCAGAGTTCTCTGTTATAGAAGGTATTTTATACTCTTCCCAGTAAATCTTTGACTTACCTCCTAATATTCTAAGGGTTACAGGACTATTTAAATTTACAAAAGGAGAGACGCCTTGGTTATTTTCAAGAGTCGGCTCAAATCTATAATAGCCAAATCTAAAATTAAAATGTATAAAGTCTAAATTAGAATATCCATCTAAGACTAGTTCTACCCAAAAATATCTTATTTGTGGATCTAAAGAATTTGGAAAATACTTGAATAATCTAAGTCTAATAAAATGATCTTCTGGTCCAGATCCTTCTATCACATTACTGACCATTTCATTTAATGGTAAATTATACTGAACTCCTTGTATTGTCATTTGCACAAGAAGACTACTAAAATTAGTTACTAACGCATTTGAAAGAACAAAAGGAATAGCCGTGTAAGTAGGACTTTTTGAAATATTAACTGTTTTTTCTTCATTCCCTGCTAAATCTACTTTAAAACTTGCTTTTGCATATTTTATACCGCCGTTATCCCATCTAGCTCCTACAGGAGACCATTGTATTTTTTGATTACTATTACCAGATAATGCTCCTGAAACAACGAGGTTATCTGTAGTTTGTAAATTTTCTGCTCTAGAAAAAGGTATTCCTAGGGTTACTACTCCTGTTCTGGAGTTGGATGAGTTATTTTTTATTTTAGCAGTAGACATAAATGAAATAGGGCCGTCCATAATTAAATGGACGACCCCGTTAGTTAGTTAACTACCTGATATTATACAATATCAGCAGTTAAGTCAGCATCACCTGTTAAGGAGTTGCCCAAGCCCGTGACCTGGTAGATCATACGGTTAGCGAAGTCGTAGTTCTTCGCAATCTTAATGTTCTTAAACAGACCAATAGCGCGGCCATCGTTCATTACGGCCATACCATAGCGTTCACGGAACTTCATACGCATGATATCCTTAGAAGGATCCTTCCATTCGTCAGAAGTGACTTCCTCGTCTACAACCAAGATACCAAGTTCATTGATATCACAGAACACGAAGTCCGTTAGGTTAGTAGTAGAGTTGAAAGGCATATAAGGAGAAACAACGATGTTGAAAGACTGTGGGAACAGAGAAGGAACTCGCGTGAAAGTAGTAGCCAGGTTCTCTGGGTTACTTACGTAAGTGTTCTGGTTCAACATTGTTTGTCCCCAAGTAGGGGCATTACCTGCCTTGCCTTGTGGTAGCTGCCATAGCATATTCTGCATTCCGTGCTGGAAGCCGAATAGTCTCTGCATGCCATCTTCAGCAAAAATCTTCCAGGCGAATGGGTGCATGATTAGTGTGTTAGGGATAAATCCGCTATTTACCATCGTGCTCCATCCCTTGAAGATGTCGTCAAGAGTTACAGTACCGTTATAAGAACCACCAGCGTCACGGCCAGTAGTGCTTGCATAAGCAGTGCTGTTGTTGTCAAAAAGTACACGGCCATTGTTAGAAATTAGATCTGCTGTCTTGCGCTCTTTTAACTGCGCTAGAGCACGACCGGCCCCTCTAACCTGCATGCTTATGATGTCAAACTGACTGTATCGCTTTTGCTCTTCAGTTACCTGAATTGCAATACCGGACTTGCCGATGATACACTCTGTCTGGCCTCCAAGCTCCATGTTACCCGTTGGGTACTCTTCACCTTCAGCAATATCCGCAGCAGCGCCAGCGAATGCACCAAAAGTTGGGAAGGATACTCTTGTTCCTGCACTAAAATTGACTCTTGTTAAGAGTGGAGTTAGCACCAGGTTAGGGTAGATGGCTTCTCTTGCCATTGTACTTAGTACACGTGGGATCAGTAGAGGAAGATCTGTGCTGAAGTTATCCTTCATCACTTCTCTAATCTCTAAGTCCTTCTCTAAAAGCTCTCCTAAAGAGCACTTAGTTCCCTTAGCAGTATGTCCATTTCTTTCCCAGATCTGGCGCATCGTCTTAAGGTTGGCGTGGTCCTTCTTGACTTCAGGAGCTTCATCAAATCCGAAAGAATCAGATTCTAGATCTCGCTTATCTTGTAGGGCCTTGGCCATATTAACAAGGACCTTCTTCTGATCCTCATTGTCAAATACATCAAAATTAAGCTCTTCCATTTTGATTTGTCTCCTTTATTAGATTCGGATTAGTAAGGTTAAGCCGAAGAAATCTCCAGCCGCATCCGCCTTAGCTCCTAGATAGAAGCCAGGGACACCCTTAGTACCAGAGCCAGTTAGACCAGTTAAACCTGGTACAGTCTGAGTCTTTGAGATGTACGCTATTTCAGAATCGTACGCGGAGTTGATAGAGAATGTGCCGTTTGTTATAGACTCTAGAATTGTAGCGCCTGTAGCGGAAGCACCTCTACTATCGGATCCGATCTTTACCTTACGTAGACACTTACCTACAATACGATCGTGAATATCGTTATATAGGGCGGCGTAAGTCTTAACTGGTGCATAACGTCCTGCTAAGTGTGAACCAGCAGCGTGTGATGCATAAGTTGCGTCTGGAGCTGTGAATGCAATTCCATGACGCTTACCAGAACCTAGCATAATCGCGTCGCCTGGCTCAATTAACCACTCATCGGAGTTAACTGCTGGGATTTGAATTACGTAGTCAGTAAGGATACCTACTGCCGTGTTACGGGTGTAGTTTGTAAAAGATGCCTGTAGGTTAAAGCTATAAACTGGCTGGTAGCATACGCCCTGAGGCTTTACACGACCAACGTTAGCAGCACCAGATGCAGTTGGAAGGCCCCAAAGGTTAGAAGAACCTACTTGTATTAGGTTTCCAGCATCTGAGTATCCTGTTCCAAGAACAGCAGGTACTAACTTTCCTTCGCCTACGGAGGCTCCACCAGTAACAATACCCACTAGGGTACCTGGTTCTAACACGATTGGATCGTGGTGTAGTTCGTCAATACGAACATGGGCTAGTCCGGTCCATGCCTCTCTTGGTAAGGAACCTGCTACAGGTCTTACACCTTCGCAAAGTTCATTGTAGTAAGGGCGGGAAACCGCATAGCCACGTGGGATTCTAATTGCCATGACTTAAATATTCCTCTGATTAGCTAAGTCCAAAAGAAGCGTCTAAACCAGATTTAGACTTCTTATTGTTATTTTTTTCATCCTTAACAGGTTTTCCGTCTTTAGACTTGCTCATTACAGGAGAATTTATCTTATCTCCAGAAATGATCTTGTCTGCAGGGGTTCCATTATCGGATGGTTTGGTTACTTTAGTAGATTTATCTGACATTAAGTCAGTAATAGAATCTTGTAGAGATTCAATAGTACGAGTAGCTAGGCTATCTACATACTTGTTAAATTTCTCATCGGAGTCTATTAGTTCAGAATCTACTTTGTTTAAATTGCTTCTAAGGGAAGCAAGGCATAATGCTAATGATTTAGACACTGCCGCCTTACCTTCTTTTGCATCCTTTTCTAGCTTAACAATCTCATTGTCCTTAGTTGTGACCTGATTTTTTAAAGCTTCGTTTTCGGTCTTAACGGTGGAAAGTTGATCTTTTAGGCTAGATAGTTCTGCTTGAAGCGTTTCAAGGGTAACATCCATTTTCTGATCCTCTTTAGATTTATTATCTAAATTTTTTGCCTTATCAAGATTTTGCTCCACAGTTAGGACTTCCTTAGAATTTTTCTCTGGTATGTGGCCATTAGACGGCTCACTTTTAGAGGTAGATTTATCAGAAGAAATAACATGCTTGAGCTTATCTGCAATTGCAGGGCTTACTGCAATCACTGTCTTCTTAGTATTACTTACGTATTTGTTACTAATAAGACTTAGTTCGCCCTCTTCGTCACTTAGAACTAAGTTTCGAACCGCTTCCTTTTTTCCAAGTGTCTGGCTGGCGATAATGTTGTCTTTTTTGCACCACTCTTCTTTACTGTCTTGCCAAGAAAAGTTTGTCAATTTAGCAGATGGGGAGGCAGGAAGGTTAACAAAGCTAACCTCATGATATGTCATAGGCCCTGTAACGGCCCAGCACATTCGACCCTCTGGGTCGGACTCACCTTCATCATTGTATGTTTTTCCAGGAATATGACTGCATTCTAATATAGAATCGCCACAGGTGGAACAGTGTAAAGATCTAGAACTATGTCCTGCAGAAACAGATAAATATCTTGAATCTACTATTTTCTTTATAGATTCCGAATCTGTAATCAATGCAGTTACTGTAACTATTCCTGATCCTTTACTTCCGTTGGCGTCTGGAGTTAAGAAATCGTATTCAAAATCTTCCCCGGACTTTAGCTGGCTATATCTTGCATCTACTATTCTTCCTATAGGATCATCTGTTAGATCATGATGCTTAAGAATAGGCTTGTCATATTCTGAGGAGCCGCCTCTTTCTTTAGAAATAAAACTCTTATATCCATCTTTAACATGAATACCAGGATATACCCGGTTATTTATGATAGTACCAGAATGGGTAGCGTCTATTTCAACTCTAAGCTTGGGCTGGCGATCTCTGTTAATTATTTGACTAACATCACTCTTTAAGCTGTCTGTTAGTAACTTTTCTAGTATTAATGAATCTTTGAAGTTTATATTAGTCACTTGGGCTCCTGCGGCTTAACAAAGCTTAAGAAAAAATTTGCATTATCTTCAGTAGGCATAAATTTTTTGTATATTAGGTCGCTTATATCAAGTCCGGTACTCTCAAAAGTATCAGGATTAACGAGATCAATTGTTTTGCTGCCTACTTTTTTAGCAAATTTTATAAATCCAAATCTTTCTGCTGTTATTAGCTGTATATCAGTCAGATTTTTTATATCTTTATACAAATTATCTAATGCTTTAAACAAAGGCTTCACATCTACGTTATTATCTTTGTCACCTGACAAGTAAGACATAACTTCGTCTTTGTAAGGATTTAGTATTTTCCAGAAGGATTTATTTATAAAGTTAGTGTAAAACCTATCAATAGCTCTATTTCCTATTTCTTCAAAGTCTATATCAGAATCAGGATAAAAACTATCATATTGCTTCTTAGCTTTCTTATGTCCTTCTTCAATACAAATGTCTACGTATTCTTTTGAACTATCATAGCACTCTTTTACAAAATCTCTAAAGTAGTCTTCTACTAAAGAAATATCTGTAACATCGTTAGAAAGATCTATGATTTTTGTTTTTAGTTCTTTTACTTTATCTTCTATACAATCAAAATAATCATTGGCCTTAAATCTACTCTTAGCAGGTTTAGTTCCATATTGATTCTTTGGCTGACCTTTGTTAGAGACTTGTGCTTTTACAGCTTTCATTAGATCAGAGCCACCGCTTGCAGCGGCTCTAACAGATCCTTGTACTCTAACAATTTCTTTCTGTGCTTCTGTTTGCTGTTTAAGAGATATGTCATTTTTCTCTTCTTCAGACAGAGGCTGTTTATTAAGATACTGCTTTCTAAATTCAGATGCAGTAATTGCATTTGCCATAAAGAGCTGAGTACCGTGGTTTTGGTTTGCTCTTTCTTCTTCCCTGTCTATTGTTGGGAAGGTGAATCTAACCATGTTATCCTCTAAAACATCAAATCCACCCTCTAAAAGTAGAGGAAGAATAACAAAGTGAGTTAGATGGTCAGAAATTACTTGTTGATAGTCTTTAGCAGAATCCTGTAGTCCTTTATTTAAGTTGGTTGCTGTTCCTCTTGAGAAAGCTCCACCACGACCTAAATCTAGAGGAGAAAGGCGTAAGCCTGCTACAACTCTAGCTTCAAAGTAGTCTAAATAAGGCCCTAAATCAAGGGCTGCGCCCTCACGGCTAACTAGCTTAACTTCATGTCTTTCACTAGTTACAATGAAACCTTGTGCTGGAAGTGTGGTTACTTGATCTGCAACCATATCTACTTCTGAGCCGCCGCCTTCAAACAGAGTAGCTGGCTTAGTTTCTGTTCCTACTTTATAGTGATAAAGAGGAAATGCTTCTTTACCAGCCATAATAATAGCTACTTCTTCTAGCTTTCTTAATGCTCTAATATCATCTAATACAGGAAGTAAGTAAGGAGTGCCGAATGTAAATCCTGTTTTCTTATCTAATGTAATATGTACTACATCTTCAACAGCGTATGTTTTTGAATAACTACTATCTCCATCTCCGTCTATTTTCTGTCTCCAAGCTTTAGGTGTGCCATACTTATCAACAGAGACTTCCATAGTTGTTGGATCACCAACAAATATTCCTGCTATAGGATCTAGTTCTATTCCGTATACTTTTATTCTTTTTCCGCTTGATCTATTAGGGTCACGTCTAAATATTAAATATGCATTATGAAAAGTAATAAGATTTGTAACTAATTCTCTAAGCCACTGTTCTGTAGTAATCCCTGTTAAAAGTGTTATTTCAAATAATCTTTGCTTAATATAAGAAATCATAGCCTCATCAGAACCAGATATTTGATAGCCTTCTTTTAGAATCTGTTCTCTGTGCTTTCGAACCGATTGTGAAATATAAGGCTCTATATCTGATGCTCTAGAGATCTCTGCTAGATCATAAACAGGAGGATTAAACTTAGATCTAGGCGTTACTCTTAAATCTCCAGCGCCCTTAAATTCATAGCTTCTTACTCTGCCGAGCATCTTCGTTTTACGCTCTAAAGCAGAAGTTATCTCTTTCTTTCGGGCTCCTGAAACTATTAGTTTTATGTCTTTGCCTAATAGGGGGGATTCAAGATATATAGGATCAACCATTTAGATTTTCTCTTAAAGCGGACGTAAGGCTATTTATCAGATTATTGATTCTTTCCTGTTGGTCAGGAGTATAACAATTACCTTTGCCTTTCTCAGTATTTTGCTCGGGGATTATTCCATAAGAAAATTTTAATCTACTACTTTGTTTAGTAGTAATATCAGGAAAATGCTTTTGTACATCTTCTGACTTCATAGGAAGAACAGGCGGGATATCTCCTAAAATAGTAAATATTGCTTGGTCAAAATTTGAATCAGTATCTGTAAGATCATTGTTTGGTCTTACTGATCTATTTTTTGAATCAAGTTCGCATGTATTTGCTAAATCAAGTCTAGCGGCCAATACTTCCAATATTCTAGCTATTCCAAGTAGATGTCTTCTATCTGCAGCAATCTTCCAGCTTCCGTCCGACGCCAATCCAAAATTACCTATTATAGTACTTATATCTCTTATTAAAGCATTTACTTGATCAAATATAGCACGCACAGAATGTAGTAATGCCCATCCAAGGGTAAGCATTCCGTTACATGCAGGTAGGTTTTCAAAATCTGTAGTAAATGTCTTCGTTATCTTATCTGCTATCTTGTAATAAAATTTATTAATATCTTTAGCTATTTCAAATAAAGCATCTTGAGCCAGGTTAGCTAAGAAAGAAGATATAATATTTTGTATTCTTACTATTTCGCCTGATAGGTCTGTAGCTAATATTCTTAATAAGCTTGCTATAGTATACATTACTTCTGGATTACCTATTGCACCAAATATCTGAACTAAGCAACACATGTCCCTATCTGTAAGTTGATATATAAAAGAACTTAATATATCATCATAAAGATTATTGCTATTTTCTTTTAAAGACCTAGTTGCACTAGCTAGTTGTATAAACATCTTGCTTGTTTTTCTAGGTTGATTAAAAATACTAGCTCCTTCTTCAGGAGTATTTTGAGAAGGAGAGTACTGTTGTTTGTAAGATTGGAATTTAGGAGAAAACTCTGAAGAGGTATTTAATGCACCTCTAATAGTTTGCTGATTTTGTGCAACGTTTAGGTATGCTATCCAATGGTCTATACTTAGATGACTGTTTGGGCCTACTAAGCCTCCATATCTTCTATAGTACTCATTTACATACTTAATTATTTCTTCTGAGTCAATAAATTCTTTGCTTTTCTTTAACTCGTCATAATCTAGACCAATAGTTTTTAACGCGGCTGCTCTAGCTGTATCAGAACTAGATAGCTCTTCTATTTGTTTTTCTACTAGAGGAGTAGATATATTGCTCTTCTTAAGAGCATTAATTATTCTTTCTGCTTTTATACCTAGTTCTAAAAATAAAGCAATACCAGCAGGAATTTGTGATATCTGAATTCCTTTAGCTCCCTGCTCTACTCCTAAAGCTTGAAAAATAATAGTCTGAAAAGGAGATATAGTAAGCATTCCTAAAATAGTACTAATAATACCATTTTGAGAAACAAACTCTTTTAACATGGATTCTGGTTTAGGAGAATTACTTATTTTTTCTGTAGTTTCTTGAGTAGTCTGTGCTACAGAAGCAGGAAGCTTCATTTTTATAGCAGTCCCTCTTATCTCCCATTTCTTTGCTAATATAATGTCTACAGCTTTTTGATATAGAGAATAGGTTATTATAGATCCTTCTTTGGACTCTTCTTTGTTAAGTCTAATGGCTGCAGCCCTAGTAGAATCACAAGCTTCTTCTATAGGAATATATTGAGCGGGGTCCATTTTAGATAGACCCTCTTTTAACTTATTGCCTTTTAAATATGTTTTTGCTAAATCTGTAAATATTTGATCAATTAACTGTTCTCTTTCATCTTCATTACCAAAAGCATCATAATCTAGATTATCTTTAAAATGCTCAATAGTACCTAAGTCTGTTAATTTTCTAGGTCTAGCAAAATTAGGCCGGCCATTATACTCTATACTCATTAGAAGTTACCTCTTTTATAGCCAATGTCTCCTCTGCCTTTTCTATTAACATCTAAGTTACCTCTTGCATCAAGGTTACCTTTCAGGTGTTGCATTCCCTTCTTAGCTGGATTTCCTAGATCTCTAGATTTTATATCTTTATTTGGTTTCTTTCCGCCGGTATGGTTTATCAATTTCCATCCAGCTTGTATCTCAATCTGTCTTTCTCTTTCTGTTAAGGTAGCTTCTACTTTAGGCCCTTCGTCTCCTACCTCTATTCCAACTACAGTAGTACTGTAAGGTACTCCTTTTAGATCTCCTTCTTTCCAATAGTAGCCGCCGATTGCAAGGTAATATGCTGTAAGAGTGTGATCCTGTCCTTGTGAATATTTTGGCAAGCCATATACTGAGTAACTTTCTACTCTAAAGTTTCTCATTTGCTGTATTAGTCCCATTCTGTCATCGCTGCTTTTTACAGAAGTATCTTCAGATCTAGGGAGTATCAAGTTTCCATTATCTAATAGTCTCTTAGTTTGTTCTATAAGGAAGTGTTTGGCTCCTTTTTTGACAGGAAGTCCAGACAAAGGATCTATTAGTTCAATATGTTGATTCATTAGTATTGCTACTAATTTAACATCTAACATGGATCCGGGTTCTTTTAAAGAATGCTTCCTTAAAAGCTCATATTGTACTTCTCCATATCCCTTATCCATGAATATCCATTTAGGTCTCCAAGCCCTATTTAATTGAATTATAGTTTCGACTCCTGCTGTCTGTGTATATTCTGATTTTTCTATAACTATTTTTTTAATTAACTTTAGCTTATTAGAATCTTTTTCTATAATAAGAATGTGTGTTCCTGCGTTTGTGTTCCAGTCAACGCCTATTATATAATCACATGAAGGTCTAGGACCAGTATCTTCTATGGAGTAGTCATCTAAAGATGCATTAAGAGATCTTGTCTTAAACACACCGTCTTCCAGTTCTGCAAAGTCTGCTAAATACTCATGTCCATATGTAGCTCCATCGCTGGATCCCTTAAAGTATTTTTCAGTCTCTTCTGTCCATTCTGGAGATTCTGCAGATATAAACCAAAATTCTTTATAACCAAGATTTTTATTAGTTACATACGTATAGAATTTTCTTCTCCAACCACGAGGAGTAGTAGCAGCTATAAGCTTACAATCTTTGTGAGAAGCTAAGATAGCCATTACTGCGTCAATGTCAGCATCTTCAATAGTATCTATTTCGTCAATTACAATAAGATTCGCATCTTGTCCACGAACTTTATCAGATCCAGATCCAACGTCTGCGCCTACTGAGAAGCCTAATACTTTACTTCCATTTTGGAAGTCCATTCTAGATGGTGTCTTAGTATATCTTGCTAATGATCCTTTTAGGGACGCGCTCTTGTTTACAAACTTAGATAATTCATCAAAAAATCTAGTTACCTGTCTTTCATAAGGGGCAACAACAAGAATAGTAAAATCTTTATTAGTTGCAAGGTTGTATAGTGCTTCTACAACCATTGCTTCTGTTTTACCTGTTCTTCTTCCTAGTCTATATAACTTCTTTACAGAAGTACAAGAAAGCATTTCTTTTTGATAAAATCTTGGAGACCAGCCAAATTCTGCATGTGCCCATGCTATAGGATCTAGCAATATAGCCGTTTGGATATATTCATCTAGTGTATCAAAATCAGATACATCTAATAGATCTACTTTTTTATTAGCTTCTTTTTCACATCTAGGTGGAAATGGAGAAGAGGTTAATTTCTTCTCATATAGAAGAGCATAATATTCTTCACATCTTTTACACATATCCCCGTCTAACTTTTTTAACGGGGTATAATTTGTGCTTAGATAGTTATTTTCTGGAATATAATTTGTCATTTTACTACAACGCCTTGCGACCAACTATGGCAATCCATACATTGGAGCCTTTGGTATTTAGTTAGTTTAGTGTAACTAAACCCACGCTTCTGTGTATTATTAGAGCCACATGTTTGGCAGCAAGCTCTATCTAAAGCAACAGACACATTGGGATGATTTTTCATCCATCCTCTTAGTTTTAAATAAATTTGCTCTAATAAAGCAACATCTATTTTATTATACTTTTTCATTTTCTTCCAGGATTCTGTGTCTCCAGACATACATCCTGTCCAAAGTTTAAAGCCACCGGTATCTGCTTTCTTACCAAATCCAAATAACTGGCCTAAATCATTTAAAGAGTTACTATTAAATCCAAACTTCTTTTTTGCTTCTTTCTTAGTATCTACTGTCTTGTAAGGAGAAGGAGGAGTAAACCCATTGACTATAAATCTTGTATTCATTATTTTGATATCAAAACTATCGCCATTGTGAGCAACTATTACATCTGCTTCATTTACAAAATCCCATAGCTTAGTCATTAAAGCTTTATCACTTTTTGGATCTTTTGTATAATCAGGGAAGTCAGGTAATCCAAAAGTGTGATACTTAGAATCGTCTAGCCATTTTACAGTGAAACACAACATGTATCTTTCTTGAACAAATTCTATAACGTTGGTTTCATATTTCTGCCAGGTATAGCCAAGATTAGGTGCTGTTTCGATATCTAAGAAAAGAGTCTTTAAAGGTTTATTTGTCATTTGTGAAATCCACTAGCTTCTTGGCTTATTATACCTCGAATGCCTAGTTGGGATTCGTGTATTGCCATAAGAGCACGTTGTCTCTGAGTATACGATTGAGGAGTGTCTAAATAAGTAGCTCCTCCACCCATACTTGTATTATCCATTTGCATAGCTTCTTTAGTTAAGCCTGGGGTAACCATTGCTTCTACTATGCTAGCTGCTGTTATGCCTAATAGTCCCCATCCTATAGTTTTAGCACCAAATCTCATTTTACTATAATTACTTTTTATATCTTTTATAAGATTCTGTGAAGGTAGTTTAATTTTTCTACTTTCTCTTAATCTAAGCTGTTCTTGGTGTACCCAGCTCATATTGTTAGAACTAATATTAGAGTTTAAAGAATTTAATGCTTTTCTTTGTTGAAGCCTTGCTCCTCTTATTTCTGCTCTTTCTAATTTGTTTAATACAGGAACGCCTAGCCAGTCAACGCCTATACCAAAAAATAGACCCATAGCTCCAGACATTAGAGCGTTATCATCTCCTAAAGAGTTACCGCTGTCAGGCATCATAAAATTTTCCCAGTTTTGAACCATTAATATCTCCTATTGTTTCTATCTAGTGCTTGTACTAATCCTGCTGTAGAGAAATTCATTCTTCTGACGGCAGAATTATTATAGTCGTTGAAATCAACTATGCTGCCTTCTGCTGCTCCGCCATAAGGTCTTTTACCTACTTTAAGCCCGGCATATCCTCCTGCGCCAGCTACTGCAAGTCCTGTCATTGTTGTGGCTAACTTTCCTTTACTGTGTAAAGCTACTCCTCCCATAAGCAAGGTAGCTGCTGTAGTTCCATAAAGGGTGTATTGTGTGGCCGGATGAGAAATAACGTTCATCAATCCAGAGCTAAGAGAAGAGGCACCTCCTAGTAAAGAAGATGAGGATAACATTTGTAGTAATCCAAACTGTGGCGCATCTTTTAGCTTATTTAATTTAGCTGTAGCGCTTGCTCTTCTTTTCATAACAACGTCGTGCTTAGAAGTACTAAATGGCTCTGTTACACGATTTGTAGTGTAGCCGCCATCTGTAAGCGCAGTTCTTGTAATAGGACTCTTTCTATTCAATAGTTTTCTATATTTATTGCCTTCTCCAAATAAATACTTATATGTGTTCTTTCCTCTACTAATATAGTCTCTATTTAATAGAGCCATACCGCCCATTGTCCAACCTACAAAATATTTACCTATGTTACCTGGAGTACTTACGCCTTCTCCATATTCTCTTTCAAATCTTTCCGCGCCATAGTAATTTCTGCTTCTTTCTATCTGCTTATCCATTAAAGCAGAAAAGCCATATCCGGCGCCCATGTACCCAGCAAACAATCCTAGACGCTGCTTAACCCCGGCGCCACCAAGCATCTTAGTAGGGTTTGTAAGCGTGGCTATTGAGTTACTAAGCATTCTTCTAAATATACTCATCTTAGTAGCCTCCCATATATCTAGACCTTAGAACGGGTCTGTAGGGCCTGTAATAGCCTGCTGTTCGCCTTAAGACAACATTACCTCTAGAGAATGAGTGCAGAGACATAGGATTAGGCGGAGTCATTGTTAATGCAGGTCCTTTCTTGGTTAGCATTCCTATAATAGGTCTCATAAAATAATTATCAAAACAATTTCTCATATTATTCCTTTACCTTAAAGTCAGCATCCTTCATCTTTTCTGATCTCTGCTTAACAATCTCTGCTGCCTTAGCTCTTTGTTCAGCATACTTCTGTGTAGGGTCTAGAGCAACTTGTCCTGCTTTTATCTGAGCTTCTCTGGTTGCAACCAAAGCCTCTCTGATCTTAGCAATATTTCTACCTGCTCTTTCCATAACATCTAATACAGGATTAATAACATCTCCAAAAATAGGTTCGCCTTGGTTTGTAGCTCCTACTTGTTTTTCAGAAACTAATCTAGGATCGTCAGATAAATGAACACTACATCTCCACTTTATTAATTCTTGTGTAGCAATTTCATACAACATGTCCATGTCAAAAGAATGAACAGGATCGTCTGGATTTTCTATACCTAATGACTTTAGATGCTTATTAACCCAATTGGTTATCATGCCGGCTTCTACAGGGCATTTCTTATCTATAGGTAGTTTAGCACCAATTAATGCAAGTGGACAATTAGATATAAAAGGGCACTTGGCCCCTTTACAGACCATGCCCATTATGCCTACCGAGCCTCTAGTGGTAGCATCTATAAAAGAACTAAGTAGAGCGCGTTGTTCATTAGTTACAGGAGCATTTGTTTCTGCTATGTCAACTAATGAATTCAGCATCATCTGCTTCGTCTTTTTTAGATCCCCAGCTTTTACTTCCGAGACTGGCAAGAAATTGTTTTCCTCTTCTTTTGAACTCAAGTTGAAATATCCTCTTTAAAGCGGCCCTACCAAATGGGCACTCTTTCCCATTTTTAACACTAAACTTATTATAGATTTCAAATTCATACCCATACATAGAATTTAGATGATCTCGGCATTCAGACGATTCTTCTATTATAGAAATCATTAATTCTATGGGTATGTTCAAGCTTTCTTTATCTCCTCAATAACATCTGGTCTAAGCTTTCCTTGCATACTTTCTATTAAAGCTTGCTTCTCATGCTTATCCATACTTCCATAATATTCCTTTCTCCAATTTTTTACAGTATTGGGATCAATTTCTGGCATAGGAGCTTGAGTAGAGTAGTAGTTAATAATTTGCTCATCTGTTACATGCATCATATCAGCTAGTTCTATTGTTAGCTGTACTAAAGCATATCTTAGCCCAGGAGTTATCCTGGCCCCGTACATCTTTTTATTAAGAAGCTCTTCAAGCGCCTTCTCAAATTTACTATTAGGCAAATTATAGTTAAAAGCCGCTAGAGTGTGAAGAAGGTTGTCAAAATTAATTCTAAGCACAGAGCTATCCTTAGGATCTTTATAGACACAAGAGAGTAGCTGAGTTGTAAGTCTTTCTTTATCTGAAATCATATTTATTACTATTTATTAAAAAACCAGTCAAGAAGAGGTAACTTCAAGACTGGTATTCATTACCCAAGAAATTTGCACTAAGGACATATCAGGTCATATTACTGATTCTTTCTTTCATCAAAGCTTCGAACTTTTCTGGTTCCTCTACAGACATCTTTGCGTACTTCATTGCTTCGTCGATCTTGTCGACTAATTGTTGACGAAGCTCCTCCAGGCTGTCCCCGGTAAAAAATTCTGAAGGCATATTCTCAAAAATCACCGGAGAGTTAATCGGATACTTATCCAGGCTAGGCACTATATTTAAATTGACAATAATGCCCCACTTCTTGTTTCTCTGAGTAGCTGTGGTAAAATCTGTAGTAGTCTTTAGGTCTGTGGGACAATAAAGAACATTAACCATTCGGTAGCGATCTACGCTCTGTGTTTTAGGAAAAGCTTTAATGTTGTTCGTCATTTAAATCAATTAAAAGAGGCTCGTGTATTCTGTGATGACAGTAATCACAAACGTCATCATTTAATACGATATTGGCCTCTAATGTCCTAGTATTCCCCGTGTTACACCCTTTCTTATCACAGATCCAGTAGATCTGCTTTATGTGTCTCTTTTTTTTAGCTTTGTCAGACATGTGCCTCTCCTTTCAACCAAGAAGAAAATTTACTTATGGGAATAAATATTTGAAGGTGAGGAACAGGAATTTCAGTGTTATTGCTATTTATCATAACAATAGCTATTGTAATTCCTAGAAGCTCTCCTTTGTTGTTGAAAACTCCACCGCCGGAGTTTCCAGGCATAGCTGGACTAGAGCATAACCAACCGCCTTCTGCTATGTTTGTAACTGATTGGTTTATAATACCTATTGTTACTACTTGACTTATGCCAAGTGGGTAACCTACAGTATAAACCACATCCAGAGGCCGCGGGTCGGAAAATTGACATTTAACCGGGGCAACAGGACTAGTACTTATGCATGTTAAAATAGCTATATCTAAAGAATAAAGTTTAGATTGTAAAATTCTATTTTGTTCTTTATTTACTACTATACTTAGTCCGTGATTGACAGCTACATGCTTAGCTGTTAAAATATCAATTATATAAACTTCTTCGTCTTTGACACATTTAATAACTACACCTGTTCCAATTATTTGGTTATTCCATATAATAGGAACACATGCATTTAAATCAATATCAGGTCTTGGTTGAACTACTTGTGTTACACATCCTAGTGTACATAATACTAAAAATAAACAAGTGAATAGTCTCATAGGTATCCTTTGGAGAGTAATAGATACCCATCGAATTTGGACCAACAATATTCTAAGAACCGCGAGAGTGTCAAATATTTGCCTTATAGAGATAAAATTTAAAAAAATATATAAAAAAATTAATGCCAATTTATATAATCAAAATATTGCCCTAAGCTTGTTAAAAAATTACAATTTTGGAGATGATAGTTGTTGATTATGTTGCTGCAAGACGTTCTTGCGGAACACGGTCACCCCTGTCTTTTGAGACGAAGACAGGTGAACTCAAGGTCTCAAGCCTTAGGAGGCTTTTCTATCATGAGCACGAAGCTCTCGTTCGTCGTTCTGTTGGTGTGTGTGTTGGCCATGCAGTTTGGCCTGTTGGCGTCTGTGCCTCTCGCTGATGCGGTCCTGCCTTGGATCGCTGCGTTCGCGGTGCTCAGCGTCTGCTGGCCGATCGTGTCCTTGGTCTTGGGCATGTTCGGTGTCTTGGCCTTCGATGAGAAGAAGGCGCCGATCGTTGAGTATGACCTGAGCAAGCCAGGCCACAAGTTCGGCTACATGGCATCGCTCATCGTCGGCAAGGCAGTGCGTGTGGTGCGCAAGGGTGCCTCTACCGTGCTCAATACGGCAGGCAAGTGGGTTGAGCCCAAGCCGGCCAAGGCCCGCCGTGTGGTCGTCCAGCCCTTGTTCAAGGACTGAGATGGACATAGGTGATGTGACCTACCTACATACAAGTGGTCACATTTCTTGATACTGGAGGGTATCATGCAGTACCGTGATGAGCGTGGTCGTTTCGCCAAGAGCGAAGTCCTGTGGAAGAAGATTGCGGTGCAGACTTTGTACTGTGCCGTGGTGTTCTACGTCTTTGGCTGCTTTGCCATGATGTAGGACTTGGGCTTGGCTAGTCTGTGCCCTTAAACATGACTAGATCATTGGGTGTTGTGGCCTACCTATATTAAAAGGGCTACATTTGAAGGAGTTAGAAGCATGACTCAAAATATTGAGTCGTATCGTCTAGACATGGAGTATACGTCCAGCAATGGATGGAAGCATCATGTCCAAGCCACTTGCTATAAGTGCAAGTGGTGTGGTGAGAAGTGGGAGCCTGCCTATTATGGTCAGGACTCTCGCTGGTGGTGTGGGGCCTGGGATCATAGGTGTCCTAAGGCCCCAAAGGTCCCGGTTGTGCCTGCTGCTGAGGTAGAGCAACAGGCTGGCTGGGACGTCTGAGGGCTAACGACCTGAATCAAGTCGTAAAACTGATTCGTAGGACAGGCATTGGGGCTATGCCATAAAAGCTCCATCATTCCCGTAGTGTATTGCTACGGGGCAGGAGTCTAGATATTAACAATGGTGCGAAGCACCATGTATCTGGACACTTTGTACTGGAGGCACCATGTCAGAAAACATGCGGGAGATCCTTGTAGATCTCCGTAGAGTCCTTGACGAGATCAAGGATATCGAGCAACAACGGGCGCGTGCCCGTAAGGCTTTTGACTCTCGCCTAGTAGAGAGTCTGGAAACTGACCTTCGTAAGTTCGAAGGCAGGCGTAACGCTTTGGCCGCTCTGGCCAGGCTGAAAGGCATCTCCCCTGAGGAGATGAGGAGTGTGCTCTTTGGATAGGCAACAAGTTAGGTATCGAGTCAAGAAATTGCTCGAGAACCTGAAGTCTCAGCGTGAAGCTGAGTTGCTCCGTAGCGCCAGTATTGCTGGTGCGAGTGCTGCCAGCAGCGTGCTGGTCTTGGTCTTCCTTGATGATAACATCAAGAGGGCTGAGTCGGTGTTGGAGCGCATCCCTGTGCTCTGCACCTCGTGTGGACACAGGTATCCCGAACGTGCAGGGCTGTGTTTGCCCTGTATGTTTGAGAACTAACCGGGCGGGTAGTCCCTTACTACTAAGGTTGCAAGATTAACCTGACACCTGGACACATTGTACAGGGCGAAAATCTGATTGGAGCTACACATGTACACCGTTCAATACTTCTTTCTCTCGCTCGTGGCCTATTGCCACGACATGGTGATGGTCTCTAGCCTGCGCGACCGTGGTGTCGTGCATGCTGTTGGGCCTGTGGTCCACTCGATGGACGAGGCCGTTGGCTTCGTCTGTGACACCCGTAAGAGGGAGCGTGCTCTCAGGCTGATGGATTACCTGCGTGCTCGCTATGGGCACCAGGACACCCAGCTTGTCCTTCAGGACGAAGAGGATGGTGAGTTGCGCTGGATGAATGGCATCCAGGTCCAGATCAACAATACGCATGAGCGTATCATGCGTCAGTTTCGTGATGTCCAGGACATCTTGGATCACGACATCGAAAACTTGGCCCGGGAGAATCCTGAGGTCAAGCTTTGGCTCCAGGAGCAGGGAGGCATCAACAAGCTCAACGAGAAGTTGAGTGGCAAGAACCTGACTGGGAAGCACGGGTGGTATCAGAATACCATCAAGTACTTCAAGCGGGTCCTTGGGCATGTGCCGCCTGCCTTTGGCAAGCCGAGCAAGGAACACGCTGATAGTGCCACCACCTATGGTGGGTATGCGGTCAACGTGCACCGTACCATGGTCAATCGTAAGTGCCATGGTGAGGTGGCTGACCTGGAAGGTGTTAACGACTGGGCTACCACTGAGACCAACATCAGTGATCTCCCTGGCTGGTACAGGAGGATTACCTACAGTCAGATGATTGTGGGTAAGCACCGCAAGGCTCCCTATAAGGGATCGAAGGAAGGGAAGCAGTGGCTGGCTCGTCAGATTGCTGATGGGCTCAATAACAGATTGGCCAAGCTTCGGCCTGTGATCTGCTATGGCCCTAGCCTTGGTGATGCACCGTACACGAATGTGTACGAGAAGTTCTCTGATGCGCAGGTGGATCGGAATCCTGACATTCAGAGGCTGATCTCTCGGTTCAGGAATGAGCCTGAGAGGATGGTCTGGAAGAAGATCGAGATCTTCGGAGGCAAGGTCACCACTTGGGTGGCTGGCATCATCACTGGTAAGGGCAACTATGTGTGGTTGTCCTTGAGCAAGCAGTCAAACGAGTTGTTTGACTACTACACCAACGATGGCAAGAATGTGATTGGTCGTAAGATCAATTTCATGCTGCCACCACGAGAGAAGAGAGAGACTTATCACAAGTACAACTTGGTCAAGGGTCACCGGTTCATCCGTACTAAGAAGAAGGGCGATGCCCTTCTGGTTGTCCACGAGGCTACCAAGGATTACCCTGATTCCAAGGGTAAGGACTACATTCAGGTCTGTAAGATCTGGGAGGAAGAGATGACTCCCCAGCAGTGGGGCGCTAAGCGTAAGCGTCTCATTAAGGAAGGATGGGAGTCTGTGCGTGTCCGTAAGGGCACCATCCAGGCTGACACCAAGGAGATGGATATCTGACAGGCGCAAGCCTGTCAGGTTCCTGACAATAGGGGCTTCACCATGCCATTCTACGTACTGTTGGTATTAGCATTCCTTTTGGGAATGCTGTTCACCTTGTGCTACGTATTCCTAGTCACTAGGAAGCGATAGTACCTAGACACCCCGGCCTTAGGGCCGGGTGTTAAGTTTATAATTTAAATAATGTACAGATTAACCATTAGTCCCGGGGTAAATAGATAATGTAGGATAAATACTATCTATTATGTATATTGTGTATATACTAGACACTATGTAAGTTAATAAACCTACAGTAAATATTATATACTTTACATTACCGGGATGTATCAAATAAATGATATTATAGAGTAATAAATAGGAGATATGTGTAGGAGATGGTTACTATTGTTATATCAAAATATAGTTACTATTCATTTATCAATATTGTTATGTCAAATATATTAGTTTGTCAATATATTAGTTTATATAAATATTGATTAGTAATCTTCTCTACTCTAAATACAATGAAAGCTCTACTTACTCTAATATCTCTGTTATTACTCACATCCTGCCTAGAGCAGGATAAATATAAAGAAGATGTTACTGTTACAAAAACTGATAGATTTATTACTAAGTGGTATCCTAATGTAGCTATTACTCATATAGTAGATACTACTACTGGTTTAGAGTATATTAGTGTATATAATGGTGGTATTATTCAACTAGGTATAAAGCCCGGGGATATCAAATAACTGATACTTCCAGTATGCAAGCTTTCGATCATCCGTTCTACCAACAAGTTGGCAACTTGGTTGCCGATCACATGACAGCCCTGATCAAGGCTGTTCGGCCCATCGCAGAGAAGGCAGAGGTATACCCTGTGGAAGCGTTGGCTGTCATCTACAATCAAATGGGCAGGTTTGCCCTTCGGCTCTCTGAGCCTTTGGCTGATGGTCTTGTGGAGACTCCGCAAGAAGGCGAAGCTGCTCGACTTCAGTTCGAGACTCAGTTCAGAGTAGGGATTGCCCGTTCACCCAGAGATGCATTGAACATTGCTTTGGGATATGAAGGTGACCGGCCACCATCAAAGAACTGATACTTCCTGTATGAATACTCCCGCACAGTTCACTTGTCTCTGTGGTAGTACATTCCACAACTCTGAGATGATGTTTTCTAATCTCTGTCCTGACTGTGTGAAAGGAGGTAGCAAGTGTACCGAATGTAATCGTACTCTTCATGGAGAGACAGGGCACATGGGAAGGTATCTCTTGGCCTACTGTGCCAATGAGAAGTGCTGTCGGTTTACCACTCCTGTGGAGTTCAAGAGCAAGTCTTCATTCTATGAACCAGAGACTTCTGTCTCTGATTCTTTGGATGATTTGTAGCCCGAGGATGTCAAATACTTGACACTACCTGTATGATCCTACAACAAGTGTTGGACCAACGATTGAAGATCGTTGAGGCAATCCTGACTCTTCCAGATCTTCCTGTCTGGTTCTCTACTCATAACCAGATTTCTCGGAAGTTGGGATGGTGTCCTGGGTGTATGAACGACCATAACGGAGACGAGTATTGCGCGCCCTGTTATGAGACTCTGAACTGGATCAACACAACTCTTCCCAAGGAGTAGACCATGAATCCCTCTTTCGATGAACTCATTGCTGAAGCTCGAAAGCTCATTGTCAAAGCTTCTGATGCTCATGTAGCTTTGGATAGTCATACCCAAAAGCTAGCTTTGCTCAAGCAAGAGATTCAGACTGCTGAGGCTGCCAGAAATGAAGCTTTTAACAAGGCTTCAAATCTTGTTTTCGAACAAGCTATGCTCCTTCCTTATGATCATTTGCAGAATCTAGTTGAAGATATCTGCAAGAGAATGAGTTGGAAGGTCAGTTTCTGAGACCCACATGGCGGGTGGGTGTCAAATATTTAATACTACCAGCTTTATATTTGATCTTGCTCAAATATCTTTAACTCTTTATATCCTATATACTTATGAAAGTTTAGAAGTTTCGTGATCTATATAAGTTTTGATACTTAAATAATATCTCTCATACTTCAAGCTAATACACATCAAAATACTATATGGAACAAACTTTCCCAATATATATTAAAGAATATGTAACTATTAGTTGTAAATATCATATTAAACATTGTGATTCTTGTCATTCTTCTCTATTCACTATATTTATTAACAACAAAGTCCCTTCTTATATTGCAATAAACTGTTATACTTGTAATAGATCTATTGATTCATATGAAGATGATCCTTGGATTGCAAGAGAACTTATTAAAGTAAATAATAAATACTTGACTATTTCATTATATATATGAATATATCTTTTCCAATGTATATCAATAAATATACTAATACTTATATTAAAAGGGCTTGTACAAACTGTTATAGTTGTAACTCTTCTATATTTGTTATATCAGTATCAGATTCTTTAAACTATATAAATATACAATGTTATATTTGTAAATATCACATAGATAACTATTTTAATAACTATGATAATAACAAAATGCTTATTGAATCAAATAAAAATAACTTAATCAGCTTATCAAATATATGATGTTGCGCGATTTAAAGCAAGGAACTGTATTTAGTATTTTAAATGATCCAACTCATACTTTAGTTAAAACATGTTGTAATAATCTTTATGTTATTATTGATCTTTCTTTAACTGTACCAAGAAGATATAAAGTTCATTGTTATATATGTCATAACAAATATGAATATTATCCTACAAGATTAGTTAAAATAGTTCATACTATATCTATATGATACTAGAAGAAATAGCACTTCAAGAAGATGAAAACATTTTATTTTCTTTTGATATTATGTCTACTGAAGAAAATAACATATTACCATGTGAGTTATGCTCATCAAATATTTGGTATTGTAGTATTAGACAAAAAAAAGATAGAGAGGATCCTACTTTTTCAAGTATTTATTGTTATGTATGTAAGGATTTTACTTATTACTTTTCTAATAGAGCGGTTAGCATTCTTAATACTATTTCTGTGTAATCTTAGCCCGGTGTGTTAAAAATCTGATTTATTTCCATTGTGATGAGTCTTTCTGCTTATCACATTCTCTTTCAGACTACAAACATGACCAAGATCGCACAATTCGATGGTGGCTACCTCGATCTCCGCGTTGTCCGTGCCTACGCCAAGTCGGAGGAAATCCGTGAGGAGACTGGCATCCTCGTGGACTTCAGCGCCAAGATGGTGCTGGTGCAGGAAGGCAAGAAGGGACGCAAGGAGAACTTCGTCCTCTCCCTCAACGACCTGCACATCCGTGTGACCAGGCAGAACGTCCTCAAGATCGGTTCGCAGAAGCGCGAATACACGGGCGCGCAAGGCAAGCAGACCGTCTACCCGATCTCGTTCTTCCCCTTCGCATCCCAAGAGGACGTGGAGAAGACCGAGGAGCAGATCAAGTTCGAGGATGCGTTCATCGACGAGCTGCTGCAGGACATCACGAACTTCATCCGGGCTCGCCAGGGTGAAGCCGAGGAGCGTTCCAAGACTCCGCGGGCCATCCCCAAGACGGCTGCCGTGCAGGCTCTCTGCAGCCTCGGAGATCTCACCGCCCTCAAGGCCAAGAAGGGCAAGAACGAAGACGACACGCCCTTCTGAGGGCGCTACGGAAGGTAATAGCTGGCCCGTAAGGGCCGGCTAGAACTATTTTATCAGACCTTGACACCATGACGCCAAAATACTAATAACTAATGAAAGTACTATTTTTAGATATAGATGGTGTATTAAATTCACATGTTACTCGTGCTACATATGGTAATGAGTATATAGATCCAACTATTATGTATATTTTAAATAATAGTCTTATAAGTAAAGGATGTAAAGTAGTAATAAGTAGTTCTTGGAAAGCGTTTTTATCTTTATCATTAGTAACAAAACTATTAACTGATGCAGGCTTAGATGAAGGCCTTATTATAGGAGCTACACCTAATCTATCATATGAATTTTATAATAGGGGCGATGAAATACAACAATGGTTAGATAATCATAAAGTAGAAGCATTTGCTATACTAGATGATGAATGTGATATGTCAGATGATTTATCAAAATATTTAGTAAGGACAGATCCACATAGAGGGATGTCTTATCAAGATTCTTGTGTAGTAAAACATATTTTAGATACTTTTAAAGATCTTATTTTTATTAAAGATGTAAGTTATTTTACTATGAATTCAGTATATAAAGTTATTAATACTCTTTGTGAATCTTGTAATTCAGATACTTTTATTATTCATAATATCAATACTAATACACGTTTTATATTATATATTTCACTTTATTGTTATACTTGTTCATATATCCAAGATATTATAACATTAAGATCGAAACAACAAATACATAATTTCATTAAGATTAAAACAATAGATATATGAGATCTGAAGATAATACACAAGATGATCTTAAATTTGAAGAAGAACATATGAAATATTTTCAAAAAGACTGTTATTACTATATATCTAATCCTTGTACTTCTTGTAGTTGGTGTAGTATATGTACTATTATTAGTAAATATATAAATAGTACACAAGAAATACATCTTTGTTTAATATGTTATAATTGTAATCAAGAAGAATGGTATATTTTAACAAATCCTTCTTTAGTATACAGTACAGTTAAACAAATACATCATATATTAATATGAATTTACATCTTCGTGATCTTGGTATAAATACTTGTTTTAAGTTTTCTACTGATGACATAGTAGACTTACAAAATAAAAGATGTCATTCTTGCCAATTAAATATATACATTAAAATACAAAGAGAAGCTATTAAATGTTATATATGTGAATATATATATTTTATTAATATTTTTTTACCAGTAGAGATAATAAATACAATAGATATTTAAATGGAAGATTCTTTAACTTTTCAAGATCTAGAAGATAATCAGATATTTAGATTTGATGATTCTGTTATTTCTAACTATTGTCGTACTTGTGAATATGAAGAAGCCATATATATAAAATGTCCTTTTCATTTATCTTTATCATCTTTATGTAAGTGTTACTATTGTGGCAAAGAGTATACTACAGATTTTGATATATCTGTACAAATAGTAAAGACAATAGATGTTTAAATATCAACTAACTTTTCAAGATATACAAAATAAAGAAGTATTTAAGTTTACTGATCCACTTGCTTTTAACTATTGTAATACTTGTGATTTTGATACTGTGTATATAAAATATACACATGATCCATGTTTATGTATGTGTTATTATTGTAAAAGAGTATATACTACAGACTTAGAGATATCTGTAGAAATAGTAAAGACAACAGAAATCTAAATGAACAATAATACATTTTATAAATCTATACTTATATGAGTATACATTTTAGTTCTTTAGCTATAGGAGATGTATTTAAATTTCAAAATTATGGTGTAAATAATTGTGTATTCTGTTGTAAAATAACATATTATATTAAAGATTATGGCTTATATTGTTATTGCTATGATTGTAAATATAAATATAATTCGTCTCCTTATGAACATGTACTTTTAATTAAAACAATATCAGTATGACATACTTTAAAGAACTTGAATTTAACGATTTACCAAATTATTGTTTTTTTAGATTTATTAAAGAACAAAGTAAGTCTTTTATTACTGATACATGTTATTGTAAATCTACTATATTTTATAAATATATTTATCACGATCGATTTTATTTTCAATGTTATAATTGTGGAGAAATACATCTTGCAGAAGATATTATTTTAAAAGTACAGCTTATACCTCATATATCTATATAAATTTTATCTATTTCCTTTGAGGACAAACCTATGAACATGCCAATCGAGATGCTGGAAGCTTTCCCGCCGCTCTCCAATCCCTATCATCATGATCTCTCCAACATGGGAGAGATTCGTGGGATGGATCTCCATCTCATGTACGCCAATGGTCCTCAAGAACAGTGCAAGTTCTTGATCTTGGTGGAGAAGAGCACAGGCAAGCGGGTGCAGATCAATATTCCGGAGATCTTCAAGAATGCTCCGGAGTATCAGGCCAAGGAGAACAACAAGAAGCTGCACGACTACAGCAGAGGTTGTCGAGTCAAGATTCAGTATTTGTCCGGTGCAGAACAAATGGCTATGGCCATTGCTGAGGGCTTCATCTGGAAGGGCAGTACCAACACACACGACATCTTCAAGAATGACAGGATGAAGGTCATTCGCTACATCCACAAGGACACGAAGAACTTCTACGAAGTTCAAGAGTAGGTAAATCTTTCCTACTTCCTTCGCCATGCACGTTGATTCTTTGAATCCTAAGAATCTTGCTCTCTTGCGCAGGATTCAGTTCGCAACCGTTCACAACAAGATCACCATGAAGCAGATGGTGAATATCTTCTGCGCTCAAGGAAGAAAGCTCAAGACATCTCCATGCATATTCCTTCTGGTTACTATGCATCGTCAGGGCTTCATCAAGCGCGTCACGCGCGGTGTCTACCAACTTACCAACAAGGCTAAGGAAGCACTATGTCGCTAAGCCCCACACAAAAGTTGGTAGCTCCTGCTGTGGAAAGAGTGTTGAAGACAGCCGATGAAGCTGTTACCATCACTCTGAAGCAGAAGAAGGCCAACTTGACACATCTCACTCGTGCCAAGGACAAGCTGTACGACTGTATCCGAGAGCTTCAGACCATTGGTACAGACAAGGCAGTTGTGTTGATCGGCAAGATCAACGGTATCCTCACGGACATCAGCAAGGTTCGCTAATGCACGCACGGTTCATTCTGTCGGATCTACCTTCCATCGACAGTGTGCACGGCATTGCTGTGTATGACTCCGATGGAGTCGTACAGATCCGTGTGAGTAGTAGACTCATGGGAGATGTGGGTCTTCTTGGTATCCACCGGGCAGTGGATAGCTTCACTGACAAGTGTCGTGTATCCAAGGAGAAGCTGGAAGCGAACACAGATCAGAAGTTCAAGGAACTGGTTAAGAACATGTGCGACAAGTACAAGTTCGAAGTTCCTGTTTCTCTCCCTGAGTAGTCAACACGGGTGTATAGGCACCCTGTACGGGGTGGGTCATGGTGGCTAGTATTCACTAAATCGGCTTGTCCGACGTGATTACTATTGGGTTCGAGTCCCAGTCGCTCCACCAGTGCTGCGTGTTGGCCCGGTTGCTAGGTACCGCCGAAAGGGAAACCTAGCATATTTATATGTCTAGACGTAAATGGCTATGTCTTGACTGCAATGTAGACACAGGCAAGATAGGTGAGCATTATATGCTCATTGATTCTACCTGGGCTAAGATACACAATAGTAATAAAGGAATGTTGTGTATTGGCTGTGCAGAAAAAAGATTAGGCCGGCTGCTAACTATTTCTGATTTCAATAATTCATATATTAATCGTATTAGCCCGGGTCAAACTAAGTCACAAAAGTTAATGGAGAGATTAAAGTGCTAACATTCTTAATGTTCTACTTAACTGTCGGGACTAGTATTACAATACTTATTCACTATAATATGAAAATTTATATTCAACTAATGCCTATTGAGAAAGATATTATACCTTATGTATATCTTATTTCTTTCTTATTATGGCCAATTCTTTTGTTTGCACTTTTGGAAGAATAAAAATGATCACAAGCGAACAAATCAATAAATATAATGAACTAAGAGAAGAAGCTACTAGAGAACTGCCATTAGATTATCTTGAGAAGATATGCACAGAAGCTAATAGGCTCGCTGCTGTAAATTATCAAGAAGATGTATTAAGAAATATGTCTGAATTAAAACCAGTAAATAAACAAGCTTATTTTACAATTGATAGACCAGGAAGGGAAATAGCAGGATTTTATTCTACTTATAAAGTAGAAACTATTCTTTATGATAAACTTATTTATATTCTCTATGGTGAATACCAAAGAAATAGAACATATATTGAACTAGCTATAAAAATTGTTATGGAAGAACATGTTAAGCAAACTAATCTATTAAAAGATAACTTGAAGAGATATTGTAATTCACTAAAATAACTATTGTTTCCTGTGTTCGTTCCGTTGTCTGAAAGAGATGAGCGAGTTGGATTCTAGAGTCTGACTAATCCCGCGTGCCGCGATATATAACCTCTAATAGTTTAAGCAAAACCCCGGGCATAGTAGTGCTTGCTGAAAGTACTGGATAGTGGAATTATCTGGTATAATTAGTGAGTTACGAAACGTCTGGAGATGTAGGTTCAAATCCTACTTAGGGATCCAAAACCCCCCCAGTTAGGAGCAGAGCTAAGCTGCTGATTACAGTAAGGCTTGTTAAGTCTTCTAGCAAGACGTCTAATCAACGTTGATATACCGTAGCTTTGAAACTCCGGTAGTGGGATCTGGGTACATCGTGTGTACATTTCTTGGCTGTGGTGGTCGAGTGATGTTACACTTACTAGGAACACTGTGATCTTTTTGAATAATGCCTAGGAGGGGTAATACTCCAATGTTCACGTAACATAAAGCAGAAAGAAAACGAAAAGAATATAGCTTCCTGTAGGACCGTGGGAAGTGCGAAAGATCTCATGAAAATGAGAACGGCCCTCCATATAATAATTATGACTCAAAAAGGACAACATCTTAAACACGGTGATTGGTGCTGTATTATACCAAAAGAAGTATCTTGGTTTACTAATGAGAAGAAAGGATATAGAGATAAAAGAATACCTAAGTTTGTTAGATGTCCTGAATGCAATCGTAGACTAAAGCCACATGTCTATGATTGTGAAGATTTTTATAGATATACAAAGCACGCATGTAATAAAGTTGACAAGGGCGGCGGTATTTGCTGTCATGTTTGTGTTCCTGCACACAAAAAGAAGTAAGTCATGAGTACGGCTACACATCAAAATATTAATTACTCTATTGAATTTTTTGTTTTGGTTACTATTCTTAGTATTAGACGTAAACAATTAAGATTAAAGAAATACATAGATTATCTTACTTATCCTATTGAAAAACATGGTATTGATTGTATGTGTCCAAATTGTGATATTCATATTGATACACTTGTACGTTATTACAATACTTGGGCAAGAATCAAATAAAACTCATTTCCTTTGGAGGAACTTATGTTCAACGAAAATCTTTCCCCCGCTATGCAAGCTTCAATTTCTCGTACTCTTATTCAAATCAACGAGAATCCAAGCTGTAAGGCAGCGGCAGTTAAGGGACATATTCCTCTTCAACAGAAGTCTCTTGTTCTAGTCATGATGACTCCAGAAGTCTATGAACAGTTCAAGAATATGATGGAACAAGAGCACATCACTTTTCACGCCTATATGTAGGGTAACTATGCCTTTCTTTCTAACTCCTCAATACTGTGATTTCTGTGGGTCCGCCCACTATTTCCTCACAGAACTGTTGGATGGAAACATGGTGTGTGATCTATGCTTATCAGACGTAATGTCTGAAGAATCTTACGAATAATACAAATGAAAATTGTAAAAAGAGGTATTCCTAAATCATCTACAGTTTGGAGCGGTGATTGTAAAAATTGTGATAGTGTTATTGAAGCTCTAGAATCTGAACTACCTTATATAGAGCACGATCAAAGAGAAAATTCTAGATTTTCTAGAATGGTTTGTCCTGTATGTTATAATTCTTTTATTTTATATCCAACTTCTCAAAGAAGAGAGAAACTATGAAGCACAGACCTAATCACAAAGATGGCTGTGATGGATCAAATTTCTATTACAGTGGAGATGGATATAATCGTGTCAAAGTTTGTATCTGTGGAGCAGAAGATCACGCTCCCACTGAAGAATCTATCAAGAAATTAATGAAAATTACTGAAGAGATTATTGATAAATTAGATAGCTGAAGACTTAGTCCCTACATGGCTTTCTTATACCTCGGGTGCTGGTAAGAAAGTTACATATCTATATCAGTGGCATGTTGCTTACTGAATAGAGCTTGGGGCTAAGCCTTGAGTTATTTAAATCTTTTTTGTTTCCATTGTTCGGTTTGTGATTAGTTGCTTGAAGTCCAGTGCCTAGTCAGCGCAATGCATGGTGTGCTGCCTCCTCTACTCACGTTCTCCTTCCGTGGGTATTACTAGGCATTGGACTTGAAGTAACTAGTCTTCTGAAATCTATCTTGTAGTTCCATCGGTGAGTTAGGTGCCCGTGGATCTTGGGTAGAACTAACTCAACTAAGTAAAGTAAAACTTTACAAGAGATATCGGTGATACATGGAAAAAGTAAAACACGGTTGGTATTCTGAAAAGCAAGCCGCTATTGCTGGTACTCATGTATATTCAACTGATACTTGCGAGGTACATGTTTCAACTATCTCAGAAAGTGATACCGATTCAGGTAGCAAGTTTGACGATATGAAGTACGTAGGTATCGTCAAAAATTGGCTGCGAGAGGGTATTCCTCGTGGTATGGGTCAAAAGTCATTTGACGACCTAAAGAAAACCATGAAGGGTCTCTTAGGTCCCTAACCGAACACCAAGAACAAGTTGTTGGACAGACGCCCTGTGGTATGCATGTGACCGCATGTATGCTTCTTCCCCTCCTTCCCACTGTCTGACGTAAAAGGCTTGACCGAGCCTTTCTTGATCTTCCTTCCTAAATAATAAAATGAAGATTGCTGCTGTAATCTTAATTACTTTTATTTGGAGCTTTATTATTGGACCTATATCCTTAGCTCCACTTAATAGAGAACAGTTAACTTATCTACAAACTGTTTTTATTAGCTTTTTGTTTGGTATTGTTGTAGTAGCATTCCTTTGGTCAATTTATATTTTACTTAACTAATGGGCTTTCTAATTTTCTGGTGTTTACTTTCGTTATTGCCTGCTATTGCAGCAGTTAAAGCAGATTGTGAAAGAGGTGTATCTTTTATAATACTAATCTTAAGCTTCGTGCTTACGTTCATAACGTGGCCTTTATTTTTATATCTATTTTTCTATTATTGTTTTGCTGAACATCAATACTTATTTAAAAAGTATTATCCAGAATAGTGGATCTGGCCACTTAAAATAGGCTAATAAGCCAGAAGCGTTGTCAGATAGTTGACAGGAAGCGACTCCAAATCCTAGATGGATGTCTAGACATCTAAGTGCAGGCTGGTCTGGGATGTCGTTTGTAATTACTGTAGGTGGAGAAATCTGCCGAACAAGTGTACAAATCCTACGCTTACAGTTCGCGTTAGGCCGGGTCAATTTGTGAACTATTGATCTGGTCTTTAAGAGATATTCCCTCTTTAACCTGCTTGGGATAGGTTAATTCCCACGATAGCAGGACCTAGGGAAGATAGAACGACTGTCCTTTTTCTTTAACAAAAATAATAAAATAATGATTTACCTAATAGCAGCAATAATTGTGTTATACTATGTAAATAGACAAGATAGAAATAAAGATGGATGATCCAATAGAATTAGAACTTATTAAAAGAACAAAGATTGAGCTATTAACTGAATTATTAGAAGAATTATATAAACCAAAAACTTATGCTATTGATGATAATATAAATCAAGAAGATTATAAAAAAGGAGTTATTACTCAAAAAATATATACATCAGGAAATATAAAATACCATCTTAACCAATTACTTACTAATACACAAGTAGAACATATTTCTTTAACACTTCAAGAAAAATATCCTAATTCCCCATTAACTCAGTTTAATAAGAAATAGAGATAATTTTCTTTATGGCTTTTAGATCTATGCAAAGAGATTTTGAATTCTCCAACTTTGATAAATTGGACATCCCTATACTATACCAAGGGATTATTTTTCATACTGTAGAGAATTTCTATCAGGCTATGAAGAATAAAGATATTGATTATAGAATAGAATGTTCTAAAGTTCATCCGGCCCAAAGCAAGAAGCTTGGTAAGACCGTAGAACTTAGAGAAGACTGGGATCAAGTAAAAGACGACGTAATGCTTTACGCTTTACGTAAGAAATTTGCTAATGTCCCTTGGAAACAAAGACTATTAGACTACAATAAACCTATTGTAGAATATAACTATTGGCATGACAACTATTGGGGCCATTGTCTTTGTGACAATTGCACTAGTAAACAACATATTAATAAGCTAGGACAGCTTTTAAATCAAGTCAAACAAGAACTTGAAAATGAGATAAAGAATGGAAGCAACACCTGAATTTAAATTACAACCATCAAATAACACCAATATCGGCGACGATATTTTTCAACAAATTGTTACTATTATTAAGGCAAAGATTAACAAAGCAGTATGGTATGTATTATTCCCGATTTTCCTTTTTGGATTTTTTGCAGGAGCTTGGATTTTCTGATGACTCACGTAGAAGAGCCTACTACCCCTAGGGGCCAACGATCTATTGTTTCTACTTCCAATACTATTACTTGGAAGCATGGCAGCGCCAATCGTTGCAAACATTGTGGAAAGAGAATTAGAAGTGAGAATCACGAGAAAGGATCCCACCACAATAACAAGAAGTAATTACTAGTATATTATGAAAAATATTGATAACTCTATTCTTCTTCCTTCTTTAGATATTATAGATAATCAGATTACTATAAAATACAAAGAAGAATCTGTATATTATATTAAAAATGTAAGAATAAATCATTTTTTAAGATGTATCCATTGCACAAATACACTATTTAACTCTTTTAAATTCTCTATTTCACATAATGTTTTAATGGCTGTGTATTGTACTCAATGTAAACTAATTAAACATGTTTACATTCCTACAATAAAAGATCATTTTCTTCCGCCCCATACTTTATTTATATTTGAAAGTAAAGTTTTAGAGTTTACTTAACATGAGTCCAGTACTAAAAGTAATTAAGTATGGAGAATTTACAAATGATATTCTATTTATTCCTTTTAGACAAAAATCTATGGAAGATCCTAGATACTTTAAATGTGCATTTTGTAGTCAAGATATATTTTATTTTTTTAGAGATCATTTAACTAATAAATTAACTACTAACTGTTATTTTTGTGATTATAACTTTTTATGTGTAGATCCATTAGAATCTATTACTATTAGTTTATCGAAAGATATAAATTCACGAATACATGAAGTATGTAATACATTATACTTGTATCTATTAAAACATATACAAATATGAAAATATTAAGTAAAAATAAATTTATTAAGATAAAAACTATCTATAATGAAAATACTATTCTTCTTTCTAATGAATGTTTTGAAATGCATATTGAAGTTTTTGGTTCTTATTATTGTGCTATATGTAAATCACTTATTTTTCACAAAGCTGTTGTAGAACAGATTGGCAATCGAAATGTTATTCATAATATGAATTGTTATATATGTAAGACTCAAGTAAATACATATATGTATATAGATGGTGTTAGATTTAAGATACACAAAACTATATCTATATGATATATAAAATATGTGCTAAATACTCTTATGTTAGTCCACCAATTTATCTAAAATGTAATAGATGTAGTAAAAATATATTTATAAATTTAAATTTTAAAGATTGTAATTCTGTATTTGAACGTAAAGCTGTTACAGTTCTAACTACTTATACATGTTATTTTTGTCATCATTTACATACTACAGGTTTAAGTCTAACATACTTAACCTTAGATTGTCTTAAATATATATCAATTTAATTAAATACTCTTTGCTGCCTATATGACTCTTTACTACTCTGGGATTGGTTCTAGGAACACTCCTTCGGATGTCCTAGAGTTGATGTCTAAAGCCGCCCTGGCCTTCCATAATAAGGGCTATGTGCTTGTATCTGGTGGAGCTAAAGGCGCAGATAGTGCCTTTGCTAAACCTCTTCTGAATATACCTGGCTCTCATATTATTTACCGGGCTGATGATGCTACTGAAAAAGCTATCATTGAGGCCTCTTATCATCATCCTGCTTGGGATCATTGTACTTCTTATACTAAGAAGTTGCATGGCAGAAATGTGATGATTATTACTAACCATCCTATCAAATTTGTATTGTGTTGGACTCAAGGCGGGCTCCCTGTAGGAGGAACTGGCCTAGGTATTAGAATTGCAAATTATTACAAGATTCCTGTATATAACTTGTTTAATAAAGAAGTAAGAGATAGAATACAAAAAATGATAGATGAAAACAACCAAGCGATCGAACATAAACAAACTGAAGTGTAAATGTAGGCCCGCTTACCCAACTAATTATACTATTAATATATTAGATAAGAAATTAGATACTAAATCAAAACAATATAGATATTTATTACAGTGTGTATTGTGTAATACAAAATGGAGGTACTACACAACATTATTACAGCCTATTACTGATATTAATGTTAACCTACTTTTTTAAAGACTTTTTGTTTCCTTTGTCCCCTGTTTGTCAGCACTTTGCTGACGGTTTTCAAGAGAGAGATATGTCCAAGAACAACAAGAACACCATGCCCAATTCCAAGACTTGTTTCGCTCACCCGCTCCTGAAGGAGGTTCACTTTCAGGTTCGCTGGGCTCGTGCGACCGATGGCGGTGAGAATCGTGTCGCCATCTTCAGTATGGATGAGATCCATACTCCCACGGGTATCCGGATCGCTACCCACAACAGCCTGAATATTCTTCAGGTCATTCCTCGTGATGAGGACGTCGACACTCGTGTGATCGAGATCGGCAGCATGTCCAAGGACTTCGAGGACATGAAGGGTCGTCGCAAGATCTACAGCCACACGTGGTACCCGGGTCGCAATGACACGACGGAAGCTCGTGATGCACATCGTCGCTTCGCCGATGACTGTGCCCAGGCTGTCAAGAACTTCATCGAGGAGAAGAACCAGGATGAAGATCGCCGTCGCAACCGGCGTGGTGAGGTCAACCACAACCCGCTCGCGGATCAGCTTCGTAGCTTGACCCGCCGTGGACGTGAGACCACGACTTCCACGAGCGACTGATGCAGATGCCAGGGATAGCCCTGGCTATACGTGCCCGTAGCTCAGTTGGTAGGTTAGATATAAGTTTTATTTAACCTGCCATGTTCTTCTCTATGGCAGTTAGCACAAAGAAGAATACACTTATCTAATTCTATTTTACCTTCTATAGATAAAGGTCTTTTAGAAAATTTAGACATCTCAAAATCTTTTTCATTTTTGTTTTTATGATGAAATTCTAAAGCACCATTAAATTTATTATAACCACATATTTCACATTTACCTCCTTTATAATCTAATGCCTCTTGTTTATATTTTCTTAATCTATCAATAGCATTTCTATTGATACATTTTTTACACCAAGAACCTTGTCTTGGATGTTTTCCAGATTGAAAGTAATACTCACCTTTAGATTTTAATATATTACAATTAGGACAAATTTTTTCTCCTATTTTATTTACTTTTTCTATATTTGATTCATTTTTCTTTATTTTATATTTAACTAAATAATATCTTATACTTGTTTGTGATTTATTTAGTTTTTTTCCTATATCTCTTTGAGATAAGTCTTGATTTATATATAAATCAATAAGTTGTTCTTTGTTCATGTTTTATGTCTTTTTCTAATGGGATGTGACCGGAGCTAGGTCGACTGGACCAGCCTTTTAAGCTGGAGAGGGGTAACCCTCCGCGTGGGTTCGAATCCCACCATCCCAACCATTTTGCGTAGTTAATATTCATAATTATTAACAATTGAACTAAGCTTTTAAACCGTCAATGAAGGTTCAATTCCTTCCAGGCCTACCATTTACGGTCCCGTACCCCAATTGGCAGAGGGAGTTCACTCAAAATGAACCAGATGCCGGTTCGACTCCGGCCGGGACTACCAGTTACTGCCGGTTTGGATTATACCGGAGGAAGGCGGTAATCCGAAGAATCTAGGGCTGTAACCTTACTTGGATAGTATTTCTAAGTTAAATAACTACCATGCGGGTGTGGCGGAATTGGCAGGCGCATGGGCCTTAAAAGCCCAGGAACAGGAATGTTCGTGTGGGTTCAAGTCCCACCACCCGTACCAATGAAAGCAGAATTCAAGTTTAGAGAAGGTACTCCAGACGCTGAGATATTAGATTTTTTCTATTTACACCTTACTCAATATTTTGATAATGGTTATACATTAGACCAATTAACAAAAAGACTTAAGATTGATAAGAATATTTTAAATATTGAAATTACTATCAATGGTATTCCTATTAATACTAAACAAGCTATTATAGGATTACATAAAAGATATAACAATATGGTTAAAGACGGTATTAAAGAAGGACTAGATAATATTCTTTCTGGTAATGCCATGTTTGATAAAGTTAAAGACCAAATTCAAGAAATTGAGACTAAGCTCTCTTCTCTTAGTAATTGGTTAGATACAAACACTAAACCAATAAAATGAAAACACTAAAAGAATTACTTTCAGAAGTATTAGGCGATTCAGAAAGATTTGGATACCTAATGCTTGCTTGTGTTATTACTGTAGCTATTATTCTTATTTTTGGTGCGGTAAATAATAATATTAATAACAATACCGAACAACTAAAGCTTAGAATAGAAATTCTTAAGCAAAATCCATTGGAAGAAAATACTATCATTGTCAATGGCGTTAAGTACAGAAAAGTAGAGTAGTAATATGAAATATATTGCCATAGAATCTGTTAAAAATATTGATAATAAAAGGGCTAAGGCCCGTATTGAGTATGCATATCATGATTTAACTGATGATATGCAAACAATATTAGTTATTGAGCATTTAATCTTTGATATTATTATCCATGGTACTTATTATGAAGTAGCTGCATTAGAAAAAGGTCAAAGATCTGATAGAGATCAATTATTAATCATCTCTAAAGCACAGCGGTTAATGGATGACTACAAAGAATAAGAATCCTAAGGTAACTCTTGACAACTTTATTAAGTATCTTAGACTTATGTTTAGAGTTGATTATTTAGGAAGGGGCAAATTCTTGATACCAGGAGACCCTAATGTTATTGTATTTAGTAACTCTAATAAAAACATCAAATGGTATACTACAAAAGAAAATATCCACGCCGGTGGTAGGATTAAACAAGGTAGTTATCCTATCTACCATCCAAAAGAAACTCTTGTCAAATTCTTGCTTACAAATAGAAGCAGAAAAGTACTCACGGAATGAAAAAAACTTCTAATTGGTATATCTTATTTTTAACATTAACTGTTATTCTTATCGTATATATAGCAACTATTTCTATTCCTGCTGCATTTATGTTTGTATTTTATGCAACAATTATGGAAAGAAACAGTGATCTATTAAAAACAAACACTGCTATTAGACAGGTTAATATTACTTTGTTAAAAGAAAATAGCGAAATGCTTAATAAACTAAAAGAAGCTGCTACTATTTTGGCACAAAGACAAGCAGAAAAACAACAGTCTAAAGATATTATTGTTCCATCTCCTAGATTTAAAGAACTACCGGATGAATTACAAGACGGATCGTCCGATAATGGTTGATTGGAAAGAAATTTTCAATCTAGACATTGCATTATGGACACTATATGTAGCCATTTGCATGTTTGTAATACTTTTTTGTATTACTTTAGCTCATAATAATTACGTAAACTAAATGGATTTAAAAGAATCATTAAAAATAGCACTTGCTGATACTTTTGCTATGTATTGGAAGGCCCACGAGTTCCATTGGAACGTAGTAGGTCCTAACTTCAGCGAATATCATTCTTTCTTTGGTGATTTATATGATGAACTTTGGGATGCATTAGATGTTATTGCTGAGCAAATTAGAATGCAAAAGACATTTATTCCTTCTTTAGAGAGACTATTATCTGTAAAGACTATTTCTGTATCTACTGGTCCTGTAGAGGCTTCTGTTATGATGAAGCAGCTATTACAAGATAATAAGAAAGTAATGGAATCATTACAATCAGCATATACTCTTGCTGAAGAAGCAGGTGAATTTGCTTTATCAAATATTATACAAGATAGACTAAGCGCCCATGCTAAACATGGCTGGATGCTTGAATCATTTACTCAGTAAATGAGCATGCCGGTGTGGCGAAATGGCAGTTGCGCGAGATTTAGGTTCTCGTGTCCGTAAGGACGTGTGGGTTCAAGTCCCTCCATCGGCACCATTAACTAGAATAGTAATGTTCTAAAACGTATAAGCTCAACTTGTTTCGGATAAGAAAATGAATAAAAACCTTTTTAGCAATAAAACTCCTGGAAAGACTATCCCAGCTCCAAATACTGTTAATAATGCTGGTGGACTTGCTTACTTAAGAGATGATGAATCTCAGTTAGCACAACTAGCTATTACAGGTTGCTTTGGAAATACTTACTATGTAAGTGCAGATAGCCAGCTAAAAGACGTTATTGCTTTAGCAAAGAAGTGCTCTCCTTTGTTTGTAGCACAAACGGCTATCTATGCTCGTAAGCAGGGCATGATGAAGGATATGCCGGCTGTATTAGCTGCTGTACTATCTACCAGAGATCTTCCTCTATTAAAGCAGATCTTCCCTGTTGTTATTGATAATGTTAAAATGTTACGTAACTTTGTACAAGTTATTAGATCTGGCGTAGTAGGAAGAAAGAGCTTTGGTACTGCTCTAAAGAATCTGATACGTCAATATTTTAACAACAAGACGCCTGAGCAACTATTTAAGCAGTCTCTTGGTACTTCTCCTTCCATTGGAGATATTATCAAGATGGTACATCCTAAGCCGAAGGATGAGGCTACTTCTATGACTTTTGCTTACTTAACTGGTAAGGAAGTCTTAGCTAAGGGCGCTCTACCCCAGCTATTACAGGATTACATGGCATTCCGTGAAGATCAGACTAAGGCTATGCCTAATCTGAATTTCCAGTTCCTTTCTAGTCTACCTTTGACTAAGGAACAATGGACTCAGCTTTGTCTGACGTCTACATATAATACTTTACGTATGAACTTGAATACTTTTAATAGACATGGTGTATTTAAGGATAATACTGTAACTTCTAAGGTTATTGCCCGCTTGACTGATCCTAAGGAGATCAAGAAGAGCAAGGTAATGCCTTATCAGATTTATAGCGCATATAAGCATATTGATAGTGAATTGCCTCCTGGTATGGCTCAAGCTCTTGCCAAGGCTGCAGATATTTCCTTAGATAATATTCCTGACTTACCTGCTAACTTGGTTATTGGTCTAGATACCAGTGGTAGTATGAGTTCTACTGTTACTGGTAATCGTGGAAGTGCTTCTTCCAAGATGAAGTATATTGATGTAGCTGCCTTGATGGCAGCAGCTATTGTGTCTAAGTGTCCAACTGCTACTGTTATTCCTTTTGATACTCGTTATCATAAAGGATTTAAGATGAAGGGTAGTATCGTAGATACTGCTGAAGCTTTATCTAAGTTTGGTGGCGGTGGTACTGAATGTTCTATTCCTATTCAAGAAGCAGCTAAGATGTCTAATGTAGATGCTATTATAATTATCTCTGATAATGAGAGCTGGGCTTCTACTGCTCGCGACTCCATGACTGAATGGAGAAAGGTACAGAAGAAGAATCCTAATGCTAAGTTAATTAATATTGATATATCACCCTCACACTCTACCCAAACAAAGGATGAGCAAAATATTATAAATATTGGTGGATTTTCTGACTCTGTATTTAATGTTATCTCTAACTATTTAAGTGGATCCATTGATCAGTGGATTGAAATTATTGAGAAAATCGATATTAGTAATACTCCTGTGACTACTACGTCTGTAGAGACGTCTGTAGAAAATACAGAAGAGTAACACATCTTGGTGAATGCAGAGTAGGATTACATTGTAACCATAATAACAAGCGGCCTTAGAAAGGCCGTTAAAACGGTCTTACTCACTTTTGTCACCATTTCATTATTCTAGCGGATGCTGACAGGACTACATTACTTGCTTTGTAAACATAGTGTCTTGTTAATAACTTGCCGCTTTATTCTTGACGAATGCTCGAAGGGTTTACATTCATACGGAGAACGTGGACCAGGTGCGATTCCTGGAACCCCGACCATCGGGGTCATGGTGTAACAGTAGCACACGAAAATAGACTCTTCAATTCTTGTCGTCATTTCTTTATTGATCGAATGCTCTAAGGGATTACAATTCACTGTTAATGAAAAGGTCGTTGGTTCGAGTCCAACCCACCCCGCCAATGGGGTGGTAGCTCAGTTGGTAGAGCGTTAAAATAGTCTCTTAAATTTTTGTCGATCATATTTTTCTATAAGTGAATGCCTGAAAGGAATTACATTTTTTTTGAACAAAGAGGGACTGGGTTCGAATCCCAGCTTAGCTCGAAAGAGCTATGTGTTGTAATGGTAGCACTAAAACAATTTCTTTCGATTCTTGTCACTTATTTTCCTTCCGAATGCAGTTAGGACTACAATAACACTCTGGTGGTCAGAGGTTCAATTCCTCTAGTCCGCGAAAGCGGGCATAGCTCAGTGGTAGAGCACCAGATAAAGGTCTTAACAAATATCGTCGGATTTTCTTTTTAGAATAACAAAATGATAGAATTCTTCACAGGACTGATTCTTGGATTAGGATGGTGGTGGATTCCTATCCTTTCATTAGGCTCTATTATTCTAGATAGAACTGAACATTATTTTTGGTCATTAGTAACTACTATTCTTATCTTTGTTTCTTGTTTAGTATTACTTAATCTTTCTTGGCAGTATATATTTTATATTGCTATTTTTTACATTCCAGTAGGATTTTTATGGTCCTTCTGGAGATGGTATCAAAATTGTAAGAAAGTAATTAACGAAATAGAAGATAAATATAATAGTAATTATATTCCTAGTAATTATACACTAGACAACTTAGAAGATAAGGTTGCAATTCATCTTAACTTACATAGAATTACTGGGTGGGTATTATCCTGGCCAGTAAGTATTTTCTGTTATTTACTTGAAGATGTACTAGTATCTATTGAAAAAACTATTAGAAATATATCTAAGTATACATATACAAAATGGTCTGATGAAGCTGTCTCTAAAATTAGAGATATTAAAAATAAAAAAGAATCTAAAGACTTAGAAGATTACAGTTAAGTATATTGATCTTTAACCCCAGGTAGCTCAGTTGGTTAGAGTTTTCGTCTGATAAGCGAAGGGTCGGAGGTTCGAGTCCTCCCCTGGGGACCACATGGGGTCGTAGTTCAATTGGCAGAACATTGGCTTTGCAAGTCAAGGGTTGAGGGTTCAAGTCCCTCCGATTCCACCAACTTACAGCAAAAAAAATGAAAACCAACGGATACAGTCTTCAACTTAAGATCAAAGATCTCAAGAATGAAGTAGAGTCATATTCTATTCAGTTCGCCAACGGCAGCACCAAGTTTTCTGATGAAGAGAAGCTTGGTGTCAAAGAAGCTTATGATGCTTTTGCCAAGGCTGAAAAAGAGCTAGCTAGGCTACAGACCGCCCAAACTCTCTACAATCTCCAGGTCAAGGTCGTTGTTCTAAACGAACGTATGACCCTCTGTGAGGCTATTAAGAGGGTTGGTGGAGCAGGTCGTGCTGAAGCTATGTGGAAGGGCCTTGTAGCTCCCAAGAAGGATCGCTACATGCGTGATGAGACTGCCGTCCGAGAGGAAGGTAAGTCCTATGCTCCCAAGACCTACACTGTTGCAGAAGCTCAGGCCCAGCTTAGAGCTAGTGCAACTTATGCTTCGTCTCTCAGAGCTGCCATTCAAGAGGCTAATGGCACTGTAATCGAAATTCCAGACGCAGAGCTGGCGTAATAGCCGGCCTTGTGACTAGATAAGTCAGGTGATTACTAATCGCATACCTTAATTGGTACGGAAAAGATATTAGTTTCGCTACCTTTCTAATTCCTTACACGGCCTAATAAGGGTGACACCATCTAAATAGGCTGCAGGGCTAAGTAACAGTAGCATTTACTTATCAAGAATTTCCTTTGTCCTATTACCTGACTTCCATGTGATTGTACAGTTTAGGGTAAGTAAATCAGTAGAAATACTGATCTAAAGCGCCTAAATAATATTAAAATTAGTAATCAAGTAGATACTAAGTTCTTATTGGTCCCTAGGTTTTCTAAAAAGGGAACAAACCTAAGTAACAAACTTGATGCTAGTATCCTTCTTAATTCTATTTACAATCACATATATGTAAGGTTGCCCGAGTGGCCGAAGGGAACAATCAAGCTTAAGTGAAATATTAATTATCTTTGTCTCCTGTGTAGCTTGACTGTTTGTACACGACACGTCGTAGGTTCGAATCCTACACCTTGCATCCTTTTTCATATGCTAATAGCACCTTCTAACGGAATCCCTGGGTTTAAACAAAACAAGTTTTCTATTACAGATCACATCTGTAGAGAATGCTCTAAGAGAATATTACAATACTTAGGCCCCGCTGTTACTGGCGGTGGTAATCCTCTATTTGTTTGCTCTGGCTGTGAAAAAGCTGGCGCTTCTATGGGTCCTCATCCTCTGTGCTGGTGTGGTCAAAAATATGATGGACACACCAATAAGCAGATATACATGTGCTACCGGATTCCTGACAAATCTTCTGCACTTCCTTCGGAGGTTCGTGCATTGGGTTCAATGGGATTCTCTGTATCTGGTAACCTCAAAGTAGGTGTTATTTTAGTAGAAGACTATATGAATAGTATTAGTCCAGAAAGAAACGCACTTAAAAAGCCATGAGTCCTCAAACAAAGAAAGTTCTCTCTGCTGTTCTTATTCCATTTCTTATTGGTCTTTTAATTTCTATATTTATTATGTGGACAGCTAATGTTAATTCTTCTCATAAGGATGCATATAAACTTAATTGGGAAAAGATTGTAGATTCTAATGGATATGTAACTCCTATCTATCGTGCTCGTATTTATGGAGGCTGGCTAGTAAAAAGCTATAGTGGTATGATTTTTATTAGTTTAAACCATCCAGAAAACTGGATTCTAGAAAAGTAAGTCTCCTTAGCTCAGTAGGATTAGAGCACTTTTTTTCTAAAAAAGCGGTCCCAGGTTCAAGCCCTGGAGGAGATACCAATGGATTGTCCAGTTAAAACAAACTATTCTACTTTTACAAAAGCTATAGAATATTTTACCATAATTATTTGTATTACTTTTATAGCTTTTAGCTTATATATTACTTTATATTATGGTTAATACAGAAACTTGGCATCTAGAAGAACAAGTTAAGCAACTTGTAAAGCAATTAGACGCCGCTAATACTTCTTTATCTACTAGATTTCATATTGACTTAGATAAGTTTGATATATTTATTGAACTACTATCTAAAGTAGATAACAAAGACGCCCTTAGACAACTTCTACTTTCTTGTTCATTTCCTTTAGATCAAAGAGAAATGGCTAAGAAAGTTTGTAAGCTACTAGATGAAATAAAATGATCAAAAGACTTTTTAATGTAATAGGAGTTATATTGTGTATTTGTCTACTTCCATTTTGGATGTTTTTATCTATTTTTGTAGAATGTTTAGCTGTCTTAGCATCAATATTTCAATACATTATTACAGGAAGTGATATATCTGATGACACAGATAAATCTGCTTGGGCATATAAAATAAGAAAATGTTCATGTTTTAGTATAATGAAATGAAAAAACAAACTTTTCCACGACCATTACCTCCTCCTAATGAAACTATCGGAGGTATTTCAAAGTTTGAATCAAATCTTTGGTTCGTAGGTATTGTTTTAGCTTTTATTGCTTTTATTATTGCTTCTGCACTAGGATTTGGTCATAAAAAATGAATGCAGTAGACAACATCCCAATCAATGCGTTCTTCCACGCAATTATGCTTATGACCTTAAAGGTTGTATCTGATACTTTATTTAAAGCCCCAAATATTCCTTATTTCCTTTGTATTATTGTATATTTTTTGATCATTATGTATACTCAAGAAATTAGAAAGAAAGAAAAAGACGATCAAAAAGAAGATATAGACTATAATGCATCAGATAATGGAGTAGATGTATCAGAATACATTGGAAAAACTCCATCTCAAGTAAAAAAGTCTAAAAACAAATGAATTACTTAATTTGTACTTTTTATATTGTTGTACTTTGTCATTGGATTTATGTTACTAATAAACATGCTTATAAATTTGCTAATAAGAAATATAATGAATGGTTTAGGAGAAAAAAATGAGAACCATCTACCTTAATGTAGAACATAATCGTCCACCAGACTTTAAGGTATGGACCTTCCCCGGTGGGGAAGTAGGTGTAGAACAACTAACGCCTATCTATGATGTAAAGCAGTCTCAGATGGTCGCTAGGTTGTCTAGCAGCAACGATCTCATTGCCTTGGTCCTTGCCACTGATTCTATTAAAAGAAGCGCTCTAGCGCTTCCTGAGACGCTTATCGTGCCTTATCTCCCTTACGGGAGACAGGACCGGGTGACCGAGGCTGGTGGTGCATTCTCACTTCAAGCTATTGGTCAAATTATTGATAATTTAGGTTATAAGATTATTAAAACTGTTGATCCTCACAGCTACGTCTCACAAGCTGTATTCAATAAGTCACAATTAATCTCTGTAGATACTACATATCTACTTAACAATATTATTGACAAAGATACTGTATTATTGGCCCCGGATCTTGGTGCTCATAAAAGAGTATCAGCGGCGGCCCATCAATATTCTGTAGAGCACATGGCTTGCATTAAGGAACGCCGTGGCTCTGATGTAATTATTACTCCTCCTACTGAGGAGCAGTTAATGAAATACAAAAAGATTCTTATTTATGATGACATTTGTGATGGCGGCGCTACCTTTGTAAGTGTTGCCAATGCTATTAATAGAGTATTAAAGAAACAAGTTAACAAGCCACAACTACAGTTATTTGTTACACATGGTATTTTCTCTAAAGCATTAACGCCGTTCAATAATTTATTTAGTCATATTTATACTACCAATACTTGGCAAGAATTTGGCCAATCCTGGTTTAATTGGAATGTTGGAAAGTTCCAAGTATTTCCTATTTTTGATGATTTAGTAAGTCACATTTAAATAATATGAAAAAGTTTACAGTAAGACGTTCTAAGTGGCGACGAGGCGGTTCACGTCATTCAGAAATAAATAAAGGATTTACATATCTTTTAAATCCTCAAGGATATATGTGTTGTCTTGGATTTGCATGTAATCAGATTTGTAAAATCCCTAAGAAAAACCTTTTAAATATAGCATTTCCTTGGGAAATAGCTAATCCAAAAACTACTTTTGTTGATTCTGAAGGCAATAGCCCTGATTTTGTTAAGAAAGCTGTAAGAATTAATGATAGTTCATCTATTTCTGATACAGTAAGAGAAGCACGCCTTACAAAGTTGTTTGCAGACAACGGCATTAAGGTAACTTTTAAAGAATAACATGAAAATCGAATTCGTTCCATCCGGGCCAAAACCTAGAACTCTTTATGATATTCCTCCTAATACATTTGTAAAGATTCTATCATCAAAAAATATTTATGTAATAGCAGATTTAATTCCTTTTAAAAATTCTGAAAAACCTGCTATCGGTATTAATAATAATAGTAATAAATTATCAATTACTGTTAATTTAGATACAACTATGGAAGAACATAAAGATTTTGAAGTACTAGGTGAATTAAAAATTACTTTGTCATAAACATGAAAATCAATCCATTGATGGCGCTAGATTTCTACAAGACTGATCACATTAGTCAATACCCTAAAGGATTAACTAAGATTGTCAGTAATATGACTCCTAGAAAATCTAGGATTCCAGATCTTGATGTTGTAGTCTGGTTTGGTCTTCAGTATTACATTAAAGAATATTTACTAAAGTTCTGGGATGCTTTCTTTTTAGATCCAGAATATTACATTCGACACTTTGAATCTACTGTAAGACAAGGTGTTAATCCTAATTACAATGCTGACTTTCTTAGACAGTTAGGAAAGTTAGGATACATGCCACTTCGTATTAAATCAGTACCTGAGGGTACTGTCATGCCTATTAGACTTCCGTGCATGACTATTGAGAATACTCATCCAGACTTTGCTTGGTTGCCTAATTTCCTTGAGACTCAGCTATCTGCTGAAGTCTGGCAGGTTGCAACAAGCGCTACTATTGCATATCATTATGCAACTGTATTTAAGTCTTTCGCTGAAAAGACGGGCGCTGATACAAAATTCTGCTTCTGGCAGGGGCATGACTTCTCTATGAGAGGTATGGCTTCTGTAGAAGCTGCTGCTAAGTCAGGGGCCGCTCACTTATTGTCTTTCTATGGAACAGACACAGTAAGCGCTTTTGACTGGATTCGTCAATATTATAACACCAATGATTTTATTGGTGGTAGCGTTCCTGCTACTGAGCACAGTGTGATGTGCGCTGGTGGAAAGGAAAGTGAACTACAAACTTATCGAAGACTTATTAATACATATAAAGAAGGAATTGTTAGTATTGTAAGTGATACTTGGGACTTCTGGTCCGTTATTACTGTTATCCTACCTATTCTTAAGAATGAAATTATGGCTCGTAATGGTAAAGTAGTTATTAGACCAGATAGCGGTGATCCTGTAGATATTCTCTGCGGAGACACCAACAGTGGTACAAACCATATTCATAAGGGGCTTATTGAATGTTTATGGGATTTATTCGGTGGTACTACTAATGATAAGGGATATAAAGTCTTGGACCCTCATATTGGAGCTATTTATGGAGACAGTATTACTATGGAAAGACAGAAGGCTATTCTCACAAAACTAGAACAAAAAGGCTTTGCTTCCAGTAATATTGTTTTAGGTATCGGCAGCTTTACATATCAGTATACTACTAGAGATACCCTTGGCTGGGCTATTAAGGCTACTTATGCAGAGATCAATAATCAGCCTCAAGCGTTATTTAAAGCGCCTAAGACTGATGACGGCACTAAGTTCTCGGCTGTAGGCCTTCCTCATATTAACAAAGACTTTGTTCTTACTCAGAATGTAGATATGACAAAGTTTGAAAGTGCAGATAATATTCTACAAACTGTATATAATAATGGCAATCTACTTATTGATTATCGTTTTCAAGAAGTAAGAAAAAGATTAGGAATTATCCTGTGAAGAAAAAAAAAGCTAAGAAGAAAAGTAATACTTTAAAAAGTGTTACTACGCCTTGGGGCTCTTATCAATATATTTATGTAGATCTTCTTAATGGAATTGTTATTAAGAAGCTTACTATTAAAGAAGGAAATAGATTTAGCCTCCAATCTCATTCTCATAGAATAGAGAATTGGAAAATAATCTATTCTCAAGGAAATCAATTTTCTATTATTAAAGAAAGTAATACTTTAAGTTATTATATTTCAGAAACTAATCATAATTTTAATTCTGATATGATTACTATCTTTTCTGGAGAAAAACATAGAGCAGAAGCTCTAGTTGGAGATCTTGAGATTATTGAGATCTCAACTTTTAGTCCTTATTTATACTATACTACATTAGAAGAATTTGAATCAGATATTAGACGCTATCATGATGATTACGGTCGTGCGTGACCGTTTACCCCGTCGTAGCTCAATTGGTTAGAGCAAACGACTCATAATCGTTAGGTTCTTGGATCATACCCAAGCGACGGGACCAGTTGCGCAACACAGCGTATGTTTAGATAGAAAACGTTAATACGTTGTTTAATTTAGAATGTTTATAGTATAACAAATGAGTTGTTATACATAGTTTTTAATTGTTTATATCTATCTGCTTGGTAACAAAGCACTGGACATGCTTTGTTTAGGCAAAGGTGTAGAGCCCGTAAGAACAACGTCCATTTAAGGTCCCATAGCTCAGTTGGTAGAGCGCTTCCCCTACAAGGAAGATGTCGGGGGTTCGAGCCCCTCTGGGACCACCACAATCCACAAGAGGTTACATATGTTAACAATACTTATAGCAGGGTTCCTAGTAACTATTGTTTATATTAATCTTGATTTCTTTATTAAGGTATTACTTAGTATTTTCGTAGGATACATTATGTTTAGTGTATTATTTGTCTTTTATTGGCTTTGTTATGCCGCCTGGCAGCAAATCTCATTTAAAGACTCATATAATTCGATCAAAAACTATACAACAATGTTCAAAAATTATGTATATTCTAAGTTTAGAAAAGTAAATGCCTGATATGTCCTCTAAGAAGGAATACGAAAATTTTCCTCCTGCACATATTACTATTATATTTTTCCTAGGATTTCTAGGAATGATTTGTTCATTTATGTTTACATTATTTTCTATATATCATCAAGAATATAATTTAGTAATAAAATACATAATTATTACTATAGGGCTAAGATATTCATTAGAATATTTGCTGAAACCTTATGATCTAAAAGAAGTAAAATAAAATACTTCTAGCTTCCGGCGGTCAAGGAGGTTTCATGTCTTTAAGCGCAGAAGACACAGAAGAAGATTATTACGAAGAGGAAGAAGAAGTAGAGGTAAAAGAGCAAGACAAGTTAGAAGATTTCAGTATTGTTTTTCAAGTATCATCCATGTTTGATGATTTACTTGCTCCACCTAGTATTGAAGTTCCTTTAAGTCAGCCTGTCATGAGAGCTGAGTCCTCTGGATTACCAGATGGATCAGTTACTTATGCAGACCATGTAGCCCCTATTGGAGAAACACTAGATAAGTTTTGTGCTCGTTTGTCTAGAGAGGCTAATCAAGCTTGGACTGAGTGGACCTCCACTCCTCCAGAAGGATTTACTCTAGGCACTAGTAAGCACATTCTTGATATTCAAGATAAACTATTAGGAGAAGACAAGAAATATTATGAAGAAATCAAGAGACTTAAGTCTATTGAAGACTCTATTTACCAAGAAGAAGAGGATCTTAAGGTAAAAAGAATATCTTCTGAATGTACTCATTTCAGAACGCCACATATTCTTAGTGAAATTCAAAATAGATACTATATCAAGAAAGAAATTATTAAAGGAGACTTTGGTCAGATTATTACTAAGGAAACGAAGGTAGATAGAATTGCACCAGGGGCCACTCTTAAAGTTATTGAAGGTATTTCTTCTAGTAAAGTAGAGAGATCTATTTATCGAATCTCTCATCAAGAATCTTTACAAAGATATAACTTTACTAAACATGAGACTGAAGTCTGGCGTAAACCTGCCAGAATTGATGACGATAAGTATATTCCAAATGCTTTTAGTCCAGAAGATGATCTAGACTATATTCCACCTTCTTCTCTTAATTCTACTAACTTCAACATATATCCTCCTGCTTCTAGAGCATATAATTGTACTTTTAAAGTTTATTATGTATTAAATACTAAATATTTTCAGACTACTAAAAACCCAGATTTAAAACAGAAGTATTTATATTCTAAAGTATATAGACCTACCTCTAAGAAAGACTATACTTCTGCTTCTAGCTTAGAGTATATTATCAAAGAAAAGGGCTTTACTCAAGAATTTGAGATTGTCATTGATGAGTATATGGCCCACGGTCGCGCTTACCCAAAGTGTAAGTTCGAGATAGATCTCAGGGTCACATATGGAGATCAACTCCAACCTGATCCTAACAATTACAAAAAAGTAGACCCAGAATCTGTTCTGGGCTTAAAGTTGCTTCAATTACTAAATGAACAGCCTTATCTTTGGAAAGAATTCACCTGGGATGTAACTACTGATCACGAGGACGGATCAACAACCACTGACAAAATCGTCGCCGTAGGGTTTCTAATAGAAAATCCTCGTGATAGCTATGGTAAGAGAATCTATTGGGTATATTTGAATAGAGAAGCTAATGCTATTGGTAAACCTTCTTTCTTAAGAAAGAAAAAGATACCTCCACAATTCTCTTATCGGCCTTATAAGTTAGCAGGTGGTGAGAAAGAAATTCCTTTCATTGCCTCTGTTCGCTTGTCTAATGGTTATTTTTATTACAATAAGAAAAGAGAACTTGTCTCTTTTGAAACAATTATTTCTGATGTCAAAAACTATATGTTTTCTAAAGATTATCTTTTTGTTCGTCAAGAACAAGAATCTCCATATATTAGCATTTCTGTATTGCACTTTATTCATAAATCTATGTCTACCAAACAACAAAGACTGCTTGCTTACCTAACACTGAAAAGAGAGATCGAAGATGGAAACGCGACCTGTAGTTAGTTTTGGACAACTCCTGTTTGAGCACGGCATTGAGGGCTATGACCCTACTGCTAAGGACACTCCCACTAAGGGAGTGGTGAATGCTGGTGGTGCGAAGGTTTTCGCCCACTACAACTTGTCCAGCCCCACTTGCCCTATTAGTATCCGCAACGAGCCTTTGGCGAAGCTTTTTTCGGCCAAGGGTGTGATTCTATATGCTGTGAATCGTATTCAGCTCGATGATGAAGGCAAGCCTGTTCATGTCAAGACCGGCGGGTACAATCGTATCTGCGCTGGGTTGATGGCATATGCCAGCAATCGACAGGACAAGGCAGCAGCTACTGAGCTGAAGGGACGGATTCTTGATATTATCAAGGCAGAAGGTCTTGACGCTTCTGATCACGTCGAGGTCCTTTCGGATATTCCAAATATTGATTTGAACTGCATGAAGAGCGTGTTGTTCAGGAACGCTTTGGGACAGAACGTTCCTATCCAACCTGCAGGGGTGGTCCTAATGGCCTTCCCAAGTGGTGGTCCGAATAGTAATGCTCTCTGGTCCTATAGGAACCAGAAGGCATCTTCGCGGTCCGCCATGTCTGATGCGACTACTGCATCGCCTCAGGAAACCAGCGACGTTCCTTTCTAATCTAGAAGGAACTAAAATACATATGGGGGACCAGGACTTAGATCTTGGTCCCCTTTTTTTACATGAGTAATTCTCCACATTTTCAATACAGAATTGTCAAAATATTAGTAGATAATAAGTACCCAGCTTATAAGATAGCTGAGGTATTTTTTGATCAAAATAAGCCAGTTAATTTTACTTTACTAAATACTTTTAGTTCTTTTCCTAATCCTAATTTAGGAATTTCAGATCAACAAGCAATTGCTGATTTAAAGAAAGATGTAGAGGAAATCATGAAAGCTTTTGACTTACGTATAATTGACGCCGAGACTATGTCAGAAATATGAAAGCCAATAAGATACTTCAAAAGATATTTGATAGATTAACTCTTTTATATAAGAAAATTACAGATGCAAATTGGGATGATCCTAAAAATATCCTAATATTGATCGCATGTGTAGTTCTTCCTTTTGTAGCTTGGTATTACATTTCTACCGGGCTTGTGCTAGGACTATGTATGTCTATTAGCATACTATGGTTACTGGAAAAGTCTCCAGTATTCATAAAAGAACTTGTTGTCGAGCACCCCTTGGCAGCAGATTTATTGTTGTCTTCTTTTGCCTTGGTATCCATTGGAGGATTCTTTGGCACTGGATTGACGTTGGGACTAGGCGCTGTCTTTTCAACCATAATTTTAAGCTGGGCTCTAGTCTCATTTGCAGAAAAGTTCAAGAGAGAACAAGATGAAACAACCGCTAGAAGTTAACCCTCTATACTATACTCCTTATATTATTCATGATGTCGTAACTGTTTACGACAAGTCTATTGGTCAATACGTAGATCGTCATAGAACGGTCGGTATTTCTTTCAATAGACTAAAGAAGATTGTTATTGCAAGTACTATTTGCAGTAATCTTGATTCTTTTGACAAGAAGAAAGGTACCAATATTGTTCGTAGCAGAATCAATACTGCTTTAAAGACTCATTTCAGAAGAGCAAAGAATGTATTAAGTTTTGATTCTATTAAGGATTTTAATTCTTTCTGTGATAGATTTGATGATATTTCTAAGCTACTATTTGTTCCTTATGAAGTAACCCAGCAGGGCGAAGATTCTTTTAATAAAGTAAGACTTGTTGATCCAAAGTGCCGAAATACGGACGTAAAGGATCCTAGCGAGATCTATTTAAATAAGACCCATATTAATGATCTTTATACTAGATTCTTCTATGCACAAGAACCAAAACAAGAAGTCAATGAGCCAACTGCCTGCCAACCTTGTGGGGCTACAAGTCACGACCCAAATCTTGACTGAAAACCCTTCTTGGGTTTTCGTATTTGGTGATAATACACTAAGGCGTGGTCTCGGAGGTGCTGCCAAGCTCCGATATCACCCTCAGGCATATGGTTTTATTACCAAGAAATATCCTACTTATGAAGATACGGCCTTTTATAGGCCAGAAGAATATCAAGAAATATATAAAAAAGAATTAGAAAAACTTAAGAAAGAAATTATTAATAAGTCTGATAAAACTTTCCTTATCTCTTTATTAGGCGCTGGCCGAGCAAATAAATATAAGATTTTTGAGACCGTAATAGAACCTTCTATTAAGAAGGATCTAGATTTTCCTAACGTCAAGTTCCTCTGGTAAAAAATGTCTAAGCTCCACCAATTACTGGCAGTACATGATCCTGCCCAGACAATGTTCAAGAAAGTGAACGAGGAAGCAATTTCCACGTTTACTAAGAAAACAAACCTATTTGAAGGTATTTCTTCAAATACTGTATCTAAGCTTGATAAAGAACATCCTCTTTATCCAAAGTTCCCAGACAATACTCAGCATGTTCCTGTTGCTGAGAATGTAGAATCAAAGCTTAACTACGTTTTTGAAGAAGCTATTAAGTATTTTGATATCAATTATCAGATTGACCTAGCTAACTGCAAGGCAAGAGCAGATATTGTTCTTGATGGTAATGTTATTGCAAAGGATATCCCTGCTACTACTCTTCTATTCTTAGAAAACAAGTTTAAGAGTGTCCGGGGCGTTGTAGAAGCTGTTCCTACTCTTGATCCTGCTATTCAATGGACTAAGGACGGAGCTACTTATCGTACTCCAGAAGCATCTAAGCCTGTTATTGATATTGTTCCTGAACACACCGTAGTTTCTCCTCCTACGGAGAAGCATCCTGCTCAGGTTGCTGTAGTCAATAACACTTATATTAGAGGTATTACTAAGGTAACTGGTCTTTCTGGACGAATTACTGTTAACAGAAAGTCCGAACTATTAGCAAAGTGTGATAAGATTATTAATGCTTGTAAGCAAGCGCGTCAACGTGCAAATGATGTTGAACACGATAGTAGTGTAATCGGAAAAACACTATTTAACTATCTCATGGCTTGAGATAGTTTCGGGCTGTAGTGTAACTGGCTAGCACGAGGGACTTTGATTCCCTTAGAGTAGGGTTCAAATCCCTCCAGCCCAACCATTAATTAAGGAATAAAATGTGTCTTTTAAAGAATTATGGTAAGTTAACCATAAATTATTTAACTCTTGCTCAACTTGCTACTTTTGTAAGAAAATACACTAAAAAAGTAGGAAGTTATGTAGAAATTTATTCAGGACCTCTTTGTTATAAAACTAAAGATCTTAGAGGATCTAGAGTAAGAAAAATAACAAGAGTAAATAGTAATGAATATTCATGTGAAGTAAAATATGTATATAATCAAAAAAGATTAAAATTTACATCATATGAAACTTCTTGTTTTATGCAAGAATATCAAAACGGTGATTTCCATTCTTTAAGAAAAACACTAAAATTATTATATGATCATGATAAATATGAAGATCAACTATATCCCTATAGAATAAAAATAAATAATAAATCATGCCCTATTTTTGTTAAAGAATTTGCAGCCTGGGCTGATAGGTATTAAAAGTAAATGGAAGGTGTCTGGCTGGTCGAAGACAGCGCCTTGAAAGCGCCTGCTCAGCAATGAGTCAAAGGTTCGAGTCCTTTACCTTCCGCCATTTTAGAAGACTGTTAGATCTAACTAATCCTGAAGTTCTTTGTAGTTGATATGGAAGTGTGAGTGAGTGGTTTAAACTAGATCCTTGCTAAGGATCCGGCTGTCAAAGGCCCGTAGGTTCAAATCCTACCGCTTCCGCCAACACTAGGTTCAGGCTTGGTGTGATCGTTATATTGTGATGTGATCGTTTCGAGTGTATAGGTTTCTAGGTCCAAAACAAGAGTAGACACCAGCTTTAAGACATTACCGGGTAGGGGGTTCGACTCCCCTGGGGGCATCCATACTGCCCCTCAAGGTCGTACTTAGGTATTCTTCTCGTTAAAATAGCTGTGTAGTTGAAATTTTTGATACTGACCTTGGTAAATGCAAACCGCAAATTTGCAATTTTCTCTTGAAAAGAAAAACAACCAAGAAACCCCAGGGAGGTTGGATAATTCTTCCCTGGGGGTTCTTTATCTTAAACACCGAAAGATGATCTCACTTCAGCAAAGACTACCAGATAACAATAAGTATTTCTTTGCTTGCTCAGGAGGCGTGGACAGCATGTCTGCTCTCCATTGGATGAAACAGGGAGGAAGATTACCTTATGCAATTATTCACGTGCATCACAATACTGGTGATTACGCTGACCGTGCCTTGGAATTTGTTAAAAGAACATATACTGAGTATTGTTTTGACCTTTTCGTCAAAAATGTGGAAGGTGTTCCGCCCCCAGGAGAATCAAAAGAAGCCTGGTGGAGAGGAGAACGATATAAACTCTTCCAAGAAGTCTTAGATGAGACTGGAAAAGATTATCCTATTGTTTTAGCTCACAATCTTGATGATTGTGTAGAACAGTATATTATGAGAACTTGTATCCGTCTTTCTAAAAATAAGCTTATCTCGTATAAAGGTCCTGCTAATACTATTAGGCCTTTTCTTACTTGGAAAAAGAGTGAAATTATTGATTATGCAAAGCGCAATAATATTGATTGGATTGAAGATCCTTCTAATACTAATCCTTGCTTTTTAAGAAACAATATTAGACATAATCTAGTACCTTTGGTAGTAAAGATGAATCCTGGGATTCATTCGCAAGTTAGAAAAATGATTTTGGATATACAATGAATGATCAATTTCTTGATATTGAAGAGCTTAAAGCTCAATTAAGTTCTATAAGAGATTATGAAAAGAACTTAGAAGCTACAATAGGACAAGCAAAAATATTAGATAAGTTTATTACTCCAAGATGTTATCATTTAGAATTTGATGAAAACTTTACTCAGTTAATGGAACTATTTAAGAATACTAAACTAATGAAAGAATTTAATATCAATGTAGAATATGATCAGAATCTTGATATTACTGGGGTTTATTTAGATAAAATAAAATTCATGATGGCATATAAGCATCTTAGTTTACAAAATATATTTAAAGAGTATTTTAAATTAGCCAAAGAAAACAAGATAGAAATATTATATGGGCCTATTAAAGGATATAAGAACGAAGACGGCAGTGATTACGAAGATTTCATCATAGACCTTAAATAAGGTCTTGTATCAGGGTATAGCTCAATGGTAGAGTACGTGGTTTGGGGCCAGTTCTCTGTATCCCAAATAATGTAGTCGCAAAGACTACATGAAACAATGTAAATACTGCCATAAAAAATACCCAGAAAATCAGTTTGGAATAGCTAAAACTACTTCAACTAAGATCTATAGACGTCAAAAATGTAATATATGCTACGCTATTACTAAACGTAAAAACAGACATAAGAAATCTCATTGGTTAGTAGAATACAAGAAAACTTTAAAATGTAGTAATTGTTCTTATAATGATTATAGAGGCTTAGATTTTCATCACCCTAATGGCGATAAAGAAATAGATATAGGAACCTCTATATCTAGAAGATCTATAGAAAACACTAAGAAAGAAATAGATAAATGTATTGTACTTTGTGCATGTTGTCACAGAGAACTACACTATGACGAGCGTTACGGAATATAGCACAGTTTGGCTAGTGCGTTCGCTTTGGGAGCGAAAGGTCGAAGGTTCAAATCCTTCTATTCCGACCATTTCATCGTCATGATAAAGTAGAAGGTTCGAGTCCTTCTATCCTGACCAACACAATAAAAAGAGGAACTTAAATGAACATTACTGATGTTATGAATGGTATAGTTAGTAATAAAATTGATATTGAAAAATGTCAGCAACTTATTCATCAATTTAATAAATTAAATAAAACTAATTATTTTATTAGAGTATTAAATGTTAATAATACTGAATTAGTAGGAACATCAGATTTTAATACAAATAGAATAAATATTACATTAGTTAATGCTATTCCTGATAAAAGTGATATTGGATATTCTAGTGGATATATTACTGCATATGATATAGGATAAATAAAATATAGCAGGGAGAATCGTTATTCAAGAAAGTCTCATAAGCTTTCCTCCGAGGGTTAGACTCCCTCCCCTGCTTCCAATAGTCAGTTAATACTAGGCAACTGCTTATCGCCGGATCCTGACTTTAAATAAAATCCGCATTCACTGCGGGATCGACAAGTCTGGTTTAAGTCAAAGGGCTCATAATCCTTCAGTTTCGTGGGTTCAAATCCCACTCCCGCTTCCATTTACGCCTGGGTTGCTCCAGGACCAGTCTTGGGGTTAGACGATCCATCGACACTGGAAAGGTGAGTAATCCTTTCGGTTGTATCGAACCGGGTGGTTGTAAAAGGAAAGCCCTCTCATTTATGCTCCGTTCGTCTAGTGGTCTAGGATGCGAGTTTTTCAAGCTCGAAGACGTGGGTTCGACCCCCACACGGAGTACCATTCATGCTGGCGAAAGGGAAACTGAGTAGCTGGCACCATCTTTAACCTTGTTTAAGGCCGGCTTAAGCCGACCAGATCAATTTGAGAATAAGGCAGACCAAGTATAATTGTAGCTTGGTCTTTTCATTTTATGACTAAGAAAAAGAAAGCATCGGTTGTAGCTGAAGATATTCTTCATCCACAAGTTCCTCATGTATTGACTCCAGATGGTTCTGTAGCTCAAAAGGCTATTAATGTACAGACCAGTGTCACTAAAGATGACATGGCAAGTCTTATTCATGTAAATGTTAGAACTCAGCTTAATAATGAATTAAATACTGTTTTAAATAGTATTAAGAGACTAGAAGCTAAAAAGCAGCAAGTATTTCAAAACGCACATAAAGAAATATGTGCATTATTAATTAATAATGGTTATTTAAATCCTACTATACATATTTCTCATATGCATCTTAATTTTCAAGATTCTACAGTAAATTTAAACCATACAGATGTTGGGATAAGAACTATTGATCAAGAATTAAGTATAAATAACAAGCTTAAAGGAAAAAGAACTACTAGAACTTCTTTAGAAAGTATAAATTATACTAATCAAGAAATACAAGATTATATCAAAGAAATGAACGAGCTTTTTACTCAAAAAACTAATATAGAAAGAAATCTTAATACAGCAAATAAAGAGTATATTAAAGCCAATATTATTGCTAGCTTGATTGGTTCTTCTGATAAGGGCCAAGACTTTATCAAGAATATTTCTAATATTGGAATTAGTATTATTGAATCTCTTAAGAGTAATACTATTCCTCTTATTGCTATTAGTCAATAATATTACTTAGAGGGTTCATAGCATAATGGTTAATGCTTTCTCAAACAAAAGCGGCTTAGATGACTCAGTAAGATCACCCGGTATACAGGGCCTTGACTAAGTATTTAGGTTGGGAGTCACAACTCTCGATAGGGGTTCGATTCCCCTTGAATCCACCATCTTATTTTTGTATGCGGACATAATTCAATGGTAGAATGATAGCCTTCCAAGCTATTCGTTGTCGGTTCGAGTCCGACTGCCCGCTCCAATAAGGTAATGTAGTTAGAGGTTAGAGATACAAATTCGTTGGTTTGTATTGCTCATGCTCAACGGCTATGCCCTAAACCTACTACCTTTTCCATATGTAGGGGCTAGCATCGCTGTTAGTACTCTACCGAGGCCTGTAGTTGAAACTAGATGAAAAGCGACGAGTAATCTAGGAGTAAGCTACGGGCTGGTTTTTTGGTAACGTAGCTCAGCCCGGTTAGAGCTTCTGATTGAAAATCCGAAGGTCAATGGTTCAAATCCATTCGTTACCACCATTATAACATGCCTAGTCTAAAAAACAAAACTGTTCCTACAAGTCTTGATTTTCACCCAAATCTACCTGGAAATACTGTAAATGTAAACCTAGGCCGATTTATTGGAGGAGGTTATTATGTTATTGTTAGGGGCGGAGATGACACTGCCCTCCAAACAGAGGGATTATCCTGGCATGATGCCAAGCATATTTTTAATTCAATTCAAAAGATTGACAAAGAAGACCTTATTTGGTTTCTAGGTAGTAAAAATAATAATGGGTTTCCTTAAAATGTGTAAAATACCTATAATTCTAAATAATATTCCTTTAAAGTATCATCTTGCTTTTTCTGATGCATTAACCGAAAATGGTTTTGTTAGTTATCTTGATCCAAATATTACCGAAATTCCATATGGTAGTCCTGTATTAATTTTTGCATTAGGATTTATATCAGGAGTAATAGCAGAAGTAGAAGCAAATAAAACAGATGGACACACCTAAATTTAAAGTTGGGGATAAAGTAGTATTAAATGATAGAGGATTAGAAATTTTATTTGGCAATAGCAAAGGCTTGTCTTATATGAAAACTAAGATACTAATTATTACTGAAATTACCAATGAAATACCTTTAAATACAGGTGTTACTCATACCTATTCCATAGATGATCCTGAAATTAATATCTTTCTCACGTTTAGTGAATGTTTTGATATTGCACCAAGAATCTTGCTTGTATAAGGGTTGATAGTTTAATTGGCTAGAATAATGGTCTCCAAAACCATGGATCTAGGTTCAAGTCCTAGTCGGCCCGCCAATCTCATGTTGTCTATAGTTCAACTGGTTAGAACGTCAGATTGTGATTCTGAAGGTTGCGGGTTCGAACCCCGTTAGACAACCCATTTCTTGTAACATGACTACTAATAGATCCCCTAGCGCAGAGCTTTGCAAACACGAAGAGCTACCCTACTACGCCCAGGTCATCGAGAACCTGAGCAACGGAGAGGGTTACTGGAACAGTCTAAAGATCGGAGTCTTCCGAACTGAAGACAATGAGAAGGTAGGAGAGTATATCCGAAACTACTCCCACATGTTCCGGACCTTCTATCCGTTCGAGGGAAAGGATGGGAACTGGTATGCGCTCTATAGTCCTCACTACACTGCAACCAGGATCATGTCCCTTCCGGACTGTAAGGATCTTGGGGGTGAAGAACCTGCCGGTTTCGGATTCTGTCCTAGGGATTACTATGTCCCTCGCCTTCTTGGACGTGATTTCCCTCTAAGTGATCCTGAGCCGCATCCTTCTCATGATCTTCCGCAAGAGGAGAGGATGAGGATCTACTATCAGTGGACTGCTAAGTATCCTTTGAAGTCCTTTAGCCCTCCTTGGGGCTTTATCTCCGGCATGATCTGGGGAGACAGCAAGGATGATGTGCAGTGGCTGGACCTGAGCTTGGCAGCCGACGGCAAGCTAACCAGGACGCAGAGGTTTGGATGCCATGAGCTTCCGGATCGAGTGGAGCTTTACGAGGCAATCACTATCCACGAGCCGGACTGGACTTCGATCAGCGATCCTGAGTTCTATGAGAAAACAAGGATCTTCATTGCTGGTGATGTTCCTTACCGTTTCGATGGTAAGCGTAGAGAAGGTTCTTGATTTTTGCGTCCGTGTGGTGTAATTGGTAGCACAGCAGATTTTGACTCTGTTAGCCCGGTTTCAAATCCAGTCAGACAACCCATGGGTCATTAGCATAACGGTTAATGCGCAGAGCTGTTAACTCTGACTATCCGAGTTCGATTCTCGGGTGGCCCTCCAAACGAAGAAAAACATGAAAAACACACTTTCACTTTTAGCAGTTCTACTGCTAACCAATCTATTATTTGCTCAAATACCTTACGGTATTTTACAACCAAACGATATTGCTCAGCCTCAAGGTATAAAGCTTACTAAGTCTTTTAGCTCTTGCGCGCTATGTACTCCTACTATTAATGGACAAGATCCAGAAGAAGCAAGTATTTTACTTCCTGAACATTTTGGACGTTTAATTATTTCTGCTGATATTTTTACTCCTGGTATTTGTGAAACAAGAGGTCCGGATTGTCTTCCAGAGACTCCATGTAAGACAGATGGACAGATATATGTAATAAATGATTCTTATATAAGAATTGGAGATCAACCTATTCATCCTCCAGGTGGTATTTTTACTATTTCAGTTAAGAAGTCTATTCCTTGTGGAGAAGATAATTTAGTTCCTATTTATGATGCAGATGATCGAATTATAGGTCATTTACAGTACAAGTACGCCCTTTGCGATAAGACACCACAATGGAACTAAACATAAAAGTAGAAAAAACTAAACTTATTACTGCTCTTAAGCAGAATAAAGCCAAGCATATTGCTGATTATAAAGAAGCTACTATGAATTGGAAAAAAGAATTAAGGTCTATAGTAGAGTCTGCACATGATTTATTAACAAATAAACAAGACTATGATTTGTTTCTTGATAGAAAGCATGATATTTTTAGAATAGACTCTCGGCCTACTTCTCATGAAAAAGATTATGATACTGCTATTGAAATGTTAGAGTTCTGTTCTGATCAAGAAATTGAGCTAGATATACAACAGTATAATGCTTTTGTTAAAGATCAGTGGACCTGGCGCGCTCATTGGTCCGCAAGTAATGCTAAGTATCTTAGCCACTCTTAATTAGAGTGTATGGGAGTATAGCATAATTGGTTACTGCACTAGATTGTCGATCTTATTAACTATTGCAATCGTATATGATTACATGCCTAGTAAAGATCCAGAAATAAGACGTGCTACTTGGAATAAATGGTATAAGAAAAATAAAGCTATTCATCATAAAAGGTCTAAAGATTGGACAGATCGTAGAAGAAAAGAATTAAGAATTTTAATAAATAAATATAAAAGCACACATCCTTGTAATAACTGCGGTTTTACAAATCCTGTAGCTTTAGATTTTCATCATATAGATGTTTTACAAAAAGATATAGAAGTATCTATAGCTATAAATAGAACTTGGTCAAATAAAAGACTAGAGAAAGAAATAGCTAAATGTATAGTTTTATGTTCAAATTGTCATAGAATAGAACATAATAAATAGACAATAATAGGTTCGAGTCCCATTACTCCCGCCATTAATCACATGACTCAAAATTTATTTATACCTACTAAACTTAAAGTAGGCTACCGAGAAAGAGAAGATACTTTTACAAAAAAACTAGCTTATGTTATTTATTATGATGAGAAGAATGTATTAAGAAAAGAAACTAGTTGGAAAAGTTGGAGAGATCAAAACATTCCAGATCAAGATATTGATAATGTTCCAACAGAAGGATTTGTATTAAACAAAAAGGTAGGCGGCTATAAGTCTGACTGGAACTATAGACAGTCATATATTAGAGTATATGATCCTAGAGGTTTTGAATTTGAGATTACACCAGAAAATCTATTATTTATATTAAAAGAATCTAATTGTGATAAGGATAAAGGCTTAGAGGGCAAATTTGTTTACTCTTGGCAAGGAACAGAACTAGTACTACTTCCTGTTACTTCACTTACATATCAAACTTCTACTAAGTATACTTCTATAAGATCTAATAAAATACACAAGAAAGACTTAATTCTTGGTGCATCTTATTTAGATGATCAAGTAGAGCCTTGTATTTATTTAGGTCTTAATACAGTATATGGAAAAGACTTTTTCTATGGTGGTTCAGCAGGTAGCATGAAACAGCATGTTACTTATTATACTCAAACTAAGAAGTATAGTTTTACTAAAGAACACAAGCATTTAAAAGAATTAGTAGACGCTAATATTTCTCCTGATTTTTCAGATTTAATAGATCATTTTGCAAATTCTACTCGTGGTTCTCCTATAGAAAGATTAGAACTTAGGCCTATGGAGAACTATTATTATGCATCACATAAACATAATAAAGAACTAAAAAGATACTTTTGGGCAGAAGCATCTAAGTTAGAAAATACATATGATGTATATTTTAACGAATATGGGGCTACACACAGTTATCATATTAAAATTACTGATAATTCTTTATATACATTTAATGATACTGGGTATGCTACTACTAGACCCGCCATTCCTCCTCAAAAGAATCAACTATTTGCTATTTTGAAAAGTGGAAAGGAGATTATGATTGATCTTAGTAATTACAGATTTTATGATATAAATAATCAGTATGATTATGAATTTATACAAGAAACAAAAGAACTAGAGTGAAAGAAGAACCTCCTTTAGCTTCTGCTACTTTAGATACTTATTGTCCAGAATGTCTTGTAGGTATTATAAAAGCTTTTGAAGAAAATCTTTGTTATTGTCCTTATTGTGGACAATTATTCAAAATTGAGGTTGTTTAAACCTCTTCAAGGACAGGTCGGATAGCGGCAATTCCATCTGCCTGTAGAGCAGACGTCTCTGACTTACGGGGGTTCGAGTCCCTCCCTGTCCACCACATAAAAGATCATGGAAACCAATCAGAAAAACGAATATATCCAGACGGCAACTAATCTTAGTTGCTGTTTTTTACTAGCTATAACTTCTATTATGTCTCCTTTCTATATGCCTTTCTTTTTTGGCATTATTTCTTCATTAGGTACTTTAGGCGCGGCTTATTTTATTGCTGCATCTAATGAACCTACTAAGAAAATGATTATTACTATATATGAAAAAGTATCTAAAATGCTTGATTTTGGATTAACTGTTACAGTAAATGCAGATGAAAAGGAAGAACCTTCTAGCACTAGGCCGTCTGGACGCCGAGGCGGCAAGACCGCATAGACGACTAATAAAAGATAAACAATAATAGAGCATATATTTTATGAAACCTAGATTCTGTTTCCCCTTTCTAGGTAAAAAATTTGACTTTATTGTCAAACTCTTACTAAGATTACTAAAAAGAAATAAAAAAATGACACAAGAATTCCAAGACTTGAAACTTAAAGTTGAAGCAAATATTGCACTACAGAATCAACTTATTACTTCTGTTAATGCTTTAGTTGCTAAACTAGGACAAATAGATCCTCCTCAGGAAATCGTGGATCTAGCTAATCAGGTTCAGGCAGCATCTGATGCTATGTCTACCACATTAAATGGTATTCCGCCTGTCTAATTAGTTTTCCAACTAATAATTAAGCAGGCTTCAAGGCCTGCTTTTTTATTTTATGGAAGATAGACCTGACAGGGTTGGGCAACGCCTGGAAAGCGTTTGGAACTTTAAAAGGTTTGAGGTTCGAGTCCTCTGTCTTCCGCCAATAAAAATGGAAAATCCTTACAACTTACCATTAAAGTTCAAATTTATTATTGACAGATTAAATAGACTAGAATGTATTCAAGAAGTTACTATTACTAAAAATATAAACAAAATTTGTGTTAAAAATAATGTTTTTTCTACAACATTTATTGTTTCAGAAGGTAAAGATTATCTATGTGAATCTAGAGTTTATAATTTAAACGGTGTGATTGCAGATAGATTTAATACTTCTATATATTTATATTTAGATTTTTTAAAAGAATTATATCCTAGAAATAAAGATATTATAAAAGAATTTCAAGATTGGCTTCGCCAACAAGAAGCAATTAGATATAAGGATGTACAAATTAAAGAGTTAAGAAACCAAGCCGAGAAACTAGGATGCACAGTAACAATAAAAACTTAAGGTTTGTTCTTTCTTTTGGTTTTGTTATTATATTTGTTATTATTTTTGTACTTTTAAATTATAATATTAGAGAAGAACTTAAAAGAGAAGTTATAGGCAAGTCATTTAAAGAACCATATCCTGATAGTATCTTTGTTGGTAAGGAAGCATGGGGAGAAGGTGCTCCTTATAAAATTGTAACCATGCCTGGTAAATATTATTTGATTGTAAAGATCTACTATAACAATAATACTACTTCTGTAGAAAATATTCCTGTAGATAAAGAGACTTACGATAAGAATTAGGCCGGTGTACCCTTAATGGTAGAGGCCCAGTTTTGTAAACTGGTTGTTGTGGGTTCGAGTCCCACCTCCGGCTCCATTTTATGATTGTAAATCTAACTCCTTTTGATGTTAGTAATTTTAATAGTATTAATAGTATTGCTCCTTTTAATATAGCTTATGTAGAAGATACTCTTCTAAAATGTCCTTATTGTGGGTCTTCTACTTTTTCTGGTTTAAAATGTACTAAAGTATACACTTTATATGAATATGAACTTAAATGTTATTTTTGTTTATATGCTTGTCTTCTTGGAGAATTGGCTGTAATTAACTTAGATTTTCGATCAATTACTTGTATTAGTGTATGATTTCTATTAATACAATAAAGATAAATCCTAGTTCAAAAGCACAAGATGAATTAGATTTTATTAATTCTATAGGAATATTTCAACTATCTTATTTTGACCTTTTAAGGTATACATCATATAATCACAATTGTCCTTATTGTCAAAGTATTGATTTTCTTGATATTTATTATTCAAGGAGTCGTTCTACAGATTATATAGTAAAATGCTATATTTGTAGTAATTTTCTTTCTATCACTTCATTTGGAGTTGACCTTAATGTACATTTTCCAAACTTTATTTATATATAAATTTTCTGGTATGACACGATTTAAACAAATTTATTCTATAACTATTTAATTAAGTGATTAAGCCCCAATCCTTTTAGGAGGGCTTATGTTATTACCTTTATATGAAGAATTTATGATAGAGAACTGTATATGTTCTGAAGTAGAATGTAGCTGTTGTATTATATATGGTACTTTATATAATACACGTAAATAAATTGACATGTCTAATTTTAATTTTTTAGTATCGAAAGATAAGTATTGTAAGTTTCATCATTCTTTAGAACCTACAGAATGGAAGCAATGTTTATCTAATTCACATATAGAACGTTCCTATACAGTAGTTTATGTTGCCAGTCATTTAAAAGAAACTAAATTTGACTGTGGATGTATAATTTTTGACAATAAATACTATCCTGAATTTAAATTATCTGAACATATATTTAAAGATTTTTTTAAACACGAACTAACTTCAGGACAAAAATTAGTTAAGTTTGATATTAAAAAAGTTGATAAAAAGTAGAGCACATATTATGTGCAATATTTAGTAACTTCATTACTCATAACTGTTTTAGTATTCATACTTAAAACTCTATTTAAGCCTAAAGAAAAGATAGAGGCATACCCTAAAGCTTGTTGTAAAATATATTATTTAAAAAAATGACTACAAACTCTTTTCCTATCCTTTGGGAAAAAGCCATAATTGGCTTAGCCGAAGTAGACAAATATGGTAGGTTTGTTAAAGCAAACCCTGCTTTTTGTGATTTAGTCGGATACTCTGAATCTGAACTACAGAACAAAAAGTGGCAAGATATTACCCATCCAGATGATACGGAAGGAGGAGAACGCATGTTCTCTAGAATAGTCTCTGGTCAAATTTCTAACTATACCATGGAGAAAAGATATATTACCAAGAGAGGATTGATAGTTTGGGTAAATATATCTATGTCTGGTGTTTTAGATCCAGATGGTAATACTCATTGTGTACTAAAGCAAGTAATTAATCTACCTATTCAACTTTCTGATTTTACTCCTAAGAAAGATCCTGTTTCTATAAAGGATACAATCAAAGAAAACATTAAGGTAGTTCTTGCTTCTATAGTTGGTATTGTATTTACCTTATATGGGGCCTGGCACAACGAACCAGACCTTAAAAATATAGGCCTGGCTCTTGTACTAGGTTTATTTGGCGGCTTAATGGCGAAGAAATAAGGCCTTTATAGCCCATCTTAATTTACCTCCTTAGACCGTATTAGGTCTAGGAGGTTTTTTTATGTATACAGAAGACAACATTGGATTTATAAAATTAGTTGATAAGACTAAAGAAGATTTTCCACTTAAGATAGTTAATACAGCAAGAATTTCATACGGTAACTCTAAGCAAGAATTTGATGATAAAGATAAGAAGCTTGTTTCTTATCTATGGGAACACAAACATACATCCCCATTTCGTCATTCTTTTTACACTTTTCACATAAAAGCCACTTTGTCTGTTTTTAGACAATGGCTTAAGCATCAGGTAGGGTCTACCTGGAGAACCTACGAAATTGATGGTGAAACTGTATCATTAGATATAGTAGACCTCTTTTTTGATGAGGACAAAGGATGTAGTTGGAACGAACTTAGTAGAAGATATGCTCAGCCGAAGCATGAATATTATGTTCCTGAGGTATTAAGGTCTAATCCCCCTCACGGTAATAAGCAAGCTTCTGGCAAGTATAGTAATCCTTTGTCTACACATGATATTCTTTATCTAGAGGACCCTCTAGAGGATATCAGATTACACACTGAAAAGTCATTACTTCTATATAGGAAGTTAATAGCTAATGGTGTAGCTAAAGAAATAGCCCGAGATATTCTTCCTGGTAATCTATATACTGAGGCTTACTGGACAGTGAGTCTACAAGCGGTAATGCTTTTCCTACAACTGAGAGATAGCGATACTGCTCAGTACGAAATTAGGCAGTATGCAAAGTTACTAAAAGAATTAATAAAAGAAGATTTGGAAAAAGCTGGTTTAAACTTAGATGAACAACATAAAGACTAAGATCGGACAGATTGCAGTTATTTCTGACTATATAAAGGTAAGAAAAAATAAGAATACTCAAGAAATTTCTTATCTACAGAGTAATACTATGTTAGAAGGGTATACTCAACGTTTTGTAGGTGTATATATTACACATACTAAGGATATTTATGTAGGTGTTGCTGTTAATAGCAAGAAAGACACCACCAATTCTAACTGGTGGGAATATATTGTTAAGAATAGAATTATGACTGCTGTTTCTAAAGGATCATTTTCTTTAGAAGATAAGGGCATAACCATGGTACCTTTTGCTTACAAGGATTTATTATATAAGGATCCATGTGCTTATAATAATTTATTTGGTATGATAGATCCAACTTTGTTAGATCTTGCTATTAACAATTTGAATAAAGTTACTGAAAAGAGAATTTCAGATACATATGGTTTCTTAGCTAAGAAAAATGAAGAAGAATCCTTAAATGATGCCTGAAGATATTAAGGCAGAATGTTTATTAATTTTAGATTATTTTATATCTGGTTGTGAAGACTTAAACACCACGCCCACATTATCTTTACTAAGAAAGCGGTTACCCGTCACCATGTTAGCTTATTATGGCTACATGGCCGGGTTAGTAGCTGAAAATTACTTAAAGATAAAAACGTATAAAGACTTTTACCTAATTATAAAAGACCAAGTAACTCTTAATGACTTGGACAAAGAACAAGATATTTTAGTAGATGATGATCTAATAAAAGACATTAATTCTTTAAAATACTCTGATTTAATACAATCTAGCTTAACATGAATAAAATTTTAGTAGTACCTACAGAAAAATACAAAATCTTTAGTTTTTATCCAAATGATTCTTTTGAAGAATTTCTAAACACTAATGGTCTATATTTAGATAGACCTTATGCTGAAACAGATCCTGATTTTTTACAAATTATTCCATATGTAGTTGTACACAGAAACAATAAAGAGATTTTTGCATATACTAGATTAAAGAAAGGAAATGAATCAAGATTACACGGTAATATATCAGTAGGTATAGGGGGACATGTACAAAAGATAGAGGGTGTTTCTCCTTTTCAAAATTACATAGATTATATAAACATTGAACTAAAAGAAGAATTAGATATTTCTAATTTCAATAGTTTATCTTTATTAGCTCCTAACAATCCTATTTATATTTATGATACTTCTAATGAAGTAGGTAAAGTACACTTAGGAATAGTATTTACTCTTGATGTAGGTACAGAAAAAGTTTCCATTAATGAAACTGATAAAATAGAAGGTAAATTTTATTCTTTAGAAGAACTATTTACTTTACATGATAGATATGAAAATTGGACTAAAATCGCATTAAAAGGATTGTATAACATATGACCGGCACATCGTTAATTTTTGATTATTTAGAGAACATCGAGAATAAGAAAGTAGACTCAGTAGTTCATATTGAAGATAGTATGGAAATGAGTCCAAATTCTTCTGATGTATCAGTTATTTATACTTTATATGAAGTAACTTTTAAAGAAGAAGAATATCCAACATATTATATAGCTACAGTTACTTCTTCTGCTAACGTATTAAATAAGGCAGATGAACAATTACTTAAAGAAATTTTCCCAGATTTTTATGCAGAACGATATGTCTCCGGAGGAGATGGATCTTCAGATCCTAAAGACACTACTCCAGCAGTTTGAGGAAGAGATACTAGTTTTAAAAGAACTTTTAAAGAAAATACAAGATGAGAAAGTTTAATTATATAGCTCCTTTTAATTCTACTGGTTATGGCGTAGCAGCTACTCAGTATGGTAATTATCTATCTTTAGGTAATAATTATCTTCATGCTTCTTGTATAGGCAATATAGGTTCTCCTGAGATTAATACAAATCTAAAACTTTGCATAGAGAGAGGGCTGGATCCTCACTTGCCCTCTTTCTGCTTCTGGCATTTATTTGATATACCAAATAAGATACCAGACAATAAAAACAAAAAGATAGGATATACCACTTTTGAATTAGATGTATTACGGCCCCAAGAGATAGAGGCCATATCTAAGCTAGATATGATAGGTACTGCATCCCTATGGGGTGCTAATGTATTAAAGAAGTATGTTCCTCAGGAAAAAGTCTTTATTGTTAGACATGGAGGATATGAGAATGGCAAGAATTTATTTACAGACTTTTCTCAATCTAAACATTTAGTTGATATATGGTCTAAAATGATAGACCCTGTTAAACTATCTAAAGAAACTTTAATTCTAAGTACAGCCGGTAAGTTCGAGTCAAGAAAAGGACATCCAGAACTTATGGAGGCATGTATTAATGCCGACTTTCCAATATTATTGGTAGCATTTGTATTTAATCCTTTCATAAAGGATGGATATCCTTATGATTTTATTATTAAACACAATATGTATCCTTCTTATACTAAGACAGGTATTAAAACATATACTAAGAATAATTTTACATTTATGATGCTTCCTCCTACTAATTCTAGGATAGAACTTCATTCTGCATTATCTAAAGCTCACTTTTTTATATCTCCCTCTAAAGCCGAGGGCTGGAATCTACCATTATTTGAAATGATGTCCTGTGGTATGCCTTGTATTACTACTAATACAACAGCACATACTGAGTATGTTACTTCTGATAATATTATTACTATTCCTTCTGCAACACAAACTATAGCGAAAGATGATAGATTTTTTGATGGTTTTGGGACTTGGCTAAATGTCACTTCTCAAGATATATTAACTGCTATAACGTTAGCTAAATCTAAGCAAGAAGATACTAGTTTCTTAAAGAAGCTTTCTTCTAATGCTTACTATATCACAAGTAAGATAACATGGAAGAACGAATCGTTGAAGATACAACAACTAATGAACAGTCTGTAGACTCTTATTTTCAGTATATTTGGAAAGATAGATTAAATTGGACTAAACATGTAATTCCTGTCAGGTTTAAGATGCCTGAGCAGGAATTTTTCTTAGAAGGCTACATAAGTGCACCTCCTTCTCCAGATGACTTAGATGTCGAAGTAGAAGTAGAGAGTGCTTTTTTATTTACAAGTTCAATAAATACTTTTCTTGTTCCTTTAAGAGATATATATCCTTCTAAAAGGAATCTTACAAAGATCAAAGAAAGTAATATAGAACAGGTTGAGATTTTAAAACAATATCAACCTCTTATGTATTTTCAAGAATTTAGTAATATTTTTACTATTTTTCCTAGATATCAATTTACTATTCCAGAAATTGAATCTATTATAAATAGATTACTTCTTAATTCTGAAAAAAGCAAGTTAATAGAAGGAAAAGATAAGCTTTGTCTTATCACAAACACATTACAAAAAGCATATGTAGGAGTTACTCCTTCTATGCTTACTTTTGGAGATAAAGTAGAAATGGATTTTGTTACTAGTATAAAAGATTTGAATTCCAAGTACCAATCTTGTACAGATTGTAATTTGGGTCAAAAAAGAGTAGCTAGAGGCTGTTCTATAGTAACTAACCGTTTAGGAAATACAGTAGGGGCTCAACCTACGTCTCCATTTATTATGTTTATAGGAGAAGCTCCTGGTGTACAGGAGGAAGAGAACAAAACTCCTTTCTATACTAATGCTCCAGCCGGTGATCTACTAAGTAGAGTTATTAATGCGGCCAAAATAGATATAGATACTTGTTATTTTACTAATGCTGTATGGTGTAGACCTGAGCCTAAAGATATTAATAAAATGCAAAATGGTACTCCATCAAAAGAGGAAATAGTTGCATGTAATAAGAGATTGAAGAATGAAATTTTGATTATTAATCCTAAAGTAATTGTTCTTCTTGGTAAGTCTGCTTATTACTCCTTTTTTGGTAAAGACCTAAAATCTATACTAGATGTTGTTGGTTGGCAGACTTTAACATCTAATGTAAAAGTATACTTAATGCCACATCCTAGTTATGTACTTAGAGAGTTAAGTTTTGCTACTCCAGAAAACAAAACAGTAATAAAGAAAGCCTATTTAAATCACTTTTTAGAGATAAATAAGGTATTTAAGGAAGTATCAAATATTTGACCTATAGGCCGAAAATTTGAAAAATTTCACAAAGAAAGAAAACCCATAATTGAAAAACTTTTACAAAAATGAAAGAACCTCTTTTTCCTACTGAAACTAAAGAAGAAACAAAAAACAAAATTATATCTTTGGCAAAAATTGTTTACTCCAAAGAACTTAAAGATTTGTCTAAGCAAGAAATACAAAGCTTAGTTTTGATGGACATGAAGTCCTCAATAAATAAACTAACTGTATCTGTAGGAGCAACTAGGCCTACTAAGGTACAATATGCCGGCAATAATTATCACTTTAGTGCTGAAGTAGATACTTCTGGAATGTTTGAAGTTCTTAGAGATGTCTGTTCTTCAGAACCAGAGCCTACTTTACTTGAGAAATATTTTGATATGAAGTCTGCTGTCTATAATATGATTAAAGTAAAGGTTACAAGTACAGAACAGTATCTTCACGAATTATTAGATGCTGCTATAAAGAAAGATGGTTTAAGTATCATTGGCCGCGCGGCATCAAAGGATGAATAATGAATAGCTGGTTTGTTACTGGAGAAGTGCTAAAGCACGGTATTAAAGGAACTACTTATAAGACATTGTGGATACAAGCTTCTTTAACTTCACCTAATGAAGCTATACAGTCTAATAAGATATTTATTAACTTTCCTATGGATTCTGATACTTCTACTAAGAAGGGTAGAATAGCCCAAGCTATTATAACTAAGCTATCTACACATAGATTCTTCTTTGCTCAAGATATAGCAGTAGTTCCTATTAATGTGGGTGTAAAGAAAGAAGATGGTAGCTGGGACAATAAAGAAGTTCCTGGTGTTAGAGGTAATATTACTAACTTATCTCTTTCTACAGATAGATATCCTGAGTTAAATAATGGCTCTGTTTCTGGAACAGTAGGCAAATATGTTGCTACCGAAAATGTAGAAAAATATTTGATACAAGAAAGGTATAGAAATCCAAAAACTAACGAGTATAAGATAAGAGAAATACCTATATTAAATCCTAACCCAGTTGGACAGGACATAAGCGGAAAAAGCATCTATGTTTCTGCTGCTATGTGCGGCGTTACACCAGATAGAGAATCAAAAACATTCGGATGGGCAAAAAAAATAATACTACTGTAGAAATAGAGGAGATTCCAGAATCTCCAATACCTATTTCTTTTTATTCAATATATTATGCACTGAAGGCAGTGTTTCCAGACCAAGCAGATCTTATATTCTCAGGTATTAAGAAGATCTATGTGGTAAATGATGAGATGGTATTTAATACTATCGGTATCAGTAAAGATAGAAATTTAATTATTAATAAAAAGTTTTGGAATATGTATGTTACAGACTATGATTCTCTTAAAACATTATTAACACATGAGCTATACCATTATGTATTAGGAGATATCTATTCTTTATTAACAGAAGATGATGATCCAGAATATCAAATAAAGAACATGGCAAATAATATTGCTATGGACTCTAGAATTAATGCAGCTATATGTAATATTCATCCTCAAATAAGTCCAGAAAGTTTCTTCTCTAGAATGTATGATAAAGAGAAGTGTGACGAATTTTATATGCATAAAATATTAACTCCAGGTTCTACCTTAGATCCTGATGATGAAAACGAAGCTCAGTTAATTCCTTTTTATGAAAAGTTTTATAGTGAAGATGATATATGTGCTCACCATGATTTAGCTGAAGTTGTTGAGAGATTATTAAGAAAAGACCCTAGAATGAAGGGTAAAAATAAAGTAAAGATTAAACTATTAGGCGCACATGGTCAGAAAGGCATAGAAGATATTAGCGAAGAAGACTTGAAGAATGCAGATATTATTGAGATAGATCTTAGCGGACTAACTAAAGAACAGTTAGAAGAGCTAAAGAAAGCTCAGCAAGCTGGTAAGAAGCAAGAAGAAAGACAAGAAGGTATTAACGGCGGTAATACTAATAATATTAAAGAAGCTTTGCTAGATGCTATTAGTTCACAATTACAGGCCGGTCAATCTTCTAATGTAGCACAGACCCTTATTAATACTTGTAGAGAAATTACTGAAAAATTTGATATCAATCGCTTTAAGAAGATGGCGTTTGATAATATTTTCCATAATGTTCGTTCTCAAGCTAGAATTAAAGTAGGTTCCTACAGTACTAGCCCTATACTTCCTGTAAGATATAATAATTTTGATCTTATAAAGATTGCTTTAGACATACCAGTTCCTTTCTATAAGACTAGGAAGTATGTTTCTCACTTTGATAAAAATTTATTACCTATATACTTAGACGTAAGTGGATCTACTACTCCTTACCTTCCAGAAATTGTAAGGCTTATTGCAAACGTATCTGAAGAATTAGATTACGTTTGGGGATTCTCAAACATTATTCATAAACATTCTATTAAAGATTTAGATGAGGGTAAGATAACTACTACAGGTGGTACAGACTTTGACTGTGTGTTAGATCACGCAGAAAAAGAACAATTTGAACACATTGTAGTTATTACAGACGGATATGCAGACACTAGAAGACAAGGTAAGCCAGAGTGGCTTAAATCTGTAGTAACAATTTTGTTTGGTGGTGCTACTAAACAAAATTACTTCACGGTTGAATACCAGAACACACACATGATTGAAGAGGTTAAGATCTAATGATTCTTCCAAAGTTGGAAATATTTGGCCTGACTAAGGCTCAAGAAGAAGCTATTTTTGCTTGTCTATTATCGGGAGAACCATGTCTATTAATGGGACCTCCTGGAACTGCAAAGACTGAAATCATTGCAGCTATAGGTGCGGCCCTTAGAGAGGATTCCAAGAATGAGAATCCTTCTGATCCTTCTAAGTGGTTCTCTTATCAGATATATGATGCTTCTAAGTTGAACTTCGAGGACCTTACTGGCTTCCCTAACATAGAGAAGCTTAAGCAAGGCTCTATAGAATATATTTCTTCTCCTAGTTCTATTTGGAATAAACATCTTATTGCTTTTGATGAGCTTAATAGATGTGCAGAAGACAGACAGGGTAACCTGTTAGAGATCATCCGCAGCAGAAAGCTTTGCGGTGTTCCTACAGGTAACAAGTTTGTATTCTCTACTATTAATCCTTTTGGAGATGCAGGAACTGTCGAGATGGCAGATCCTCTAGTAGATAGAAATCTATTCTTTATTAAATTTGACAAGTTTGAGGAGATGAACTCCAACAACCGCACGAAGGTAATGCTACGTGCTGGTTCTGTTGATGGTGTAGGTCTCAAGTATTGGGGTGGACAGACTGGTAAGTTTGATACCAGCGACTATATAGACCCTAAGACTGGTAGAGCAGCATATATTAATGAGTCTTTGGCCGCTATTGGTAAACAAATTAGAGAGAAGATGACTCAGGCTGAAGAGTATTATAGAAAGCTGAGTGCAAGCTCTTCTAAAGCCATAGCTAGCCTTATTGACAAGGTTGTCGCTGCATTTAAGACAGAGTTTGACAAGGAACAGGAGTCTGTTAAGAAGGAAGTTAGCCTCAGTGGTAGACGCTGTGGCTTCGTTCTAAGAGGCATCCTCGCTATTAGAGCTATTCAGTTAGCTTCTAAGGAAGAGAATGAAAACTTAGAAGACTTCTCTGTTGTTATTGCTAATGCTATGAAGCTTGCACTACCAATTGGTATTGGTGGTAAGGCAAACAAGCAGATTATTGATAGAGCCAACGTCAAGCTAGAAGAGACAGTAAAGACTTACTGGCCAACTATTAAGAAGATGGAGAACGGCGAAGATATCAATCTAATTGCTGAAGCTCTAAATAATAACAATCCTATTAGAATGTTAGACGTACTGCTATCTTTAGACATGCCTATGGCTACTAAGGACGCTATTCTTGGTTCTCTAACTGCTAAAGAGAAGTACAAGATTAACAACGGTACTAACGAAAATCTATTTAATTTTACTCAAGCATTGCTTTATGCTTTGAATCGTCAGATTCCTGGCTTTATTCCTAACCATATTAAGATCAATTGTACTGCAGCAGAGGCAGATGCAGCTTCTCAAGTAAAGAAGATACCTCTTGATCATCTAACTCCATATGAAGATTTCATTGTAGCTATGATGAAAGAGTATAACAATAATCCTATTATTAATTTAGGTATCCGTGGTGCACTACACTACATGATACCTAATAAGACATTAACTGAAGCAGATATTATTAAGAATCTTGTCGACATGAAGAAAATGTTAGCAAGTATTTACGCAAAGATCAATGTTCATTCTAATGGAAATACTAGTACTACACCTACCAAAGATACAAAAGAAGGAAGTTAAGAAGCTCTACGAACTTTTTGAACCCGATCCTCTTCCTGATGCTTTAAAGAAGTATCGGGGAGAGGAGTGTATTCTTCTTTCTACAACAGAAGAAACCTATCCTTTTTCTTTAAAACCAGAACATGTAGATTCTTTATATAACATTTTATCTTTTAATGATACTACTTTTTTATTAGGACAATCAAATATATTACATGTTAAAAATAAGAAATTATTTAAAGCACTTTGTGAGATACCTAAGCTAAATTATTTCTTAGAAGAAATAGAAAATAGATCTTTAATGTTCTATTGTAAGGAAGATCATCTTAAAGATTTTAATTTAACTTTTAATGTTAGAACTAATTATTCCTCAATTATATTTTTGAATAGTTCTGAACATCAAAATGAAGCAGACTATGGAGACTATACTTCTTTACAAGGTCTTAACTTTTATTTGACAAAAGTAAGAGATAAAAATCTTACTTCAAACTTGTTGCCTGCATATCTTTCTATATTTGAAAAGAAATATAAGTCTCAGTTTACAGGCATCATTAATTTTGATCCTATTTCTATAGTAGGTCCACATATTAATTTCTCTTATTATATACCTAGTACATTAGGTTATGATAAGAACATGGACTTTTACCATCGAGTCTTCGAATCTATTAAGGAAATAGATTTAAAAGATTCAGGTTATACTAAGAGTGCTTCTTTAGCTAAGCCTATAAGTATAAATAAAAGAGTAATGGCTCTATATAATTACTTTTTAACTACTAAAGCTAAGCAAGATATTGATGCTATATTTGGTAAGAATCCAATTATTGATTCTAATAATCAATATTCAGATAAGTATCGTTGTTTTTCTTATCCTACTAAGACTACTCCAGATCCTATAGCCTTCTCTAATCTTAAGAGAGCTACCTTTACTAAAGATAATGAGCTGTCTACTGTACTTAATAAGTCTTTTATATTTGAAAAGTATTTAGCTAATATTACTAACTTTATTACTACAGATTCTCTTGAAAATACAGAGTTAATTAATTTATTAATTTATGGTACTTATTTACATAATCTGAATTCTAATTCTCCACAATCCACTTTTCAAAGAGGTTACTGTGTAAGAATCAAGACAACAGATACACAGACTTTATATTATAGTACTTGTACTATAACCCTTTCTACTGATTTTAAGAAACATTTACTAAGTAAATCTTCTTTATTTAATACAAACAGTGCTTTTGTTCCTATGTTTATTCCTGTTGTTACTACAACTCCTAAGAAGATGGCAAAGGAAAATTACTTAATAAAGAATATGGCTAAATAAAATGGAATTTAAGTCCACGCCTTTGTTTAAAGATATTATAAAGGAACATTCTATAGACAAAAATATTTTACTACCTGCTAAAATCATGAATTATTTAGAGAGTATACTAGCTTCTGGTAACTACAAAGAAATATTAGATGGACTTAAAACACTACACGACAATAAAGATATTTATTATTTAGATCCTAATAATATAATAGTAAGTAGAATCTGTAGTGTTTTATTTCATTTATTATATTTTAACCCTGTAGAGCACATAAGTAAGATAACAACAGAAAGTATTAGAATTGTCTATAATAATCATATTACACATCATATTGAATTAAAAGAAAGCTATGATGTATCTTATAATGAAAAAAATATAATAACTTATTTAAAGTTTAGAACTAAAGAAATAGAACTTTTGAAAAATATATTTATCTTTATAGTGCCTTCTCCTGAGGTTAAGAAAATAAAAATAGCATGGCTATAAAAAATAAGATAGGAATAGATACATTTGACAAATCTATTAATGTAGATCAATCTTTAAATATACCTTTACCAAAAGATTTATTAAAGGATGAAGACTTAGCTTTAGTAAAAGAAGCTTTCACAGTTGTCTCTAAGTATAGAACATCTAGCTGGATGGTAGATATTTCTCTATCTGAGATGCAAAGTGATTTAATTTACTTACAGTCTACTTTAGTATCAATTGCTTATAGCATGGGTCTTCTTGCTAATTTTTCTACTAATGCAGAAGAAAGATTAAAGATTGCCCGTGCCAAGGTACGTGTTAATGGTAAAGCTCTTAGACAGACACATGAGGACGTCGGAGATTCCGTTACAGTAACTTTAGATGACATTAAAGAGCTGTCGTATACCAAGACAGAAGATCTATGGACCAAAGCAGAGAACTGCAGGATAGCTTCTGAGTTTATTAAATTTATTTATTTCGCTATAAGAGATCATGTATCTATGTTAGATAAAACAATACATAGGATACACAGAACAGAATGATTTTACAATTTTTTTGCAGAATAGTTGAATGTATATCTAAGAATGAATATTTAATTGAAATTGATTTTGCTAATAAGACATCATTACCGATGTCTAATATTACAAGAAGAAGAGTCTATTGTTCTTTATCTTTACCTAAAGATCAAATAATTTTTGTATCTGAATCAAAGATAGATAATATAGACGATGTTAAAAAACTAACCATACTCAAGGCGTTTTCATTAACTCCTTTAATACCTCAACAAGAGGAAAAATCTAAGCAGAATTTAGAAAACTCGCTTTTAGCGAGCAAAAAAGAGATGATAATGGATCCTACAAGTTTCCCATTACATGTCTTAAGCTAAATCTTTTCTTCCCATCCTACCATGTCTACATTTCTCAGAGAGATAATATACCTAATTATAAGTGGTATATTTATGGCTTTTAGTCGTGCTGCCACTACTAGAGCCTATAGATTTTAATCTATGGAAAAGCTTGTATATACTATAATAAAAACTATAGAAGAATTTGACAATTTTATATCTGTTTTATCTAATACATCAGAATATGTTTTTGATGCTGAGACTAATGGACTTGTTACCCATAACAAAGATTCAAAAATAGTAGGATTAGGCTTTTGTTTTAAAGAAGCCTGTGCAACTTATGTTCCTTTTAATGGGGACATACCTGTTGACCATATAGTAAAGTCCTTAATACCTATTTTTGAGAATGAGTCTATCAGAAAGATAGGACATAATGTAAAGTTTGACTGTAGAATTCTTGATAGGTATTCTATAAAAGTAAGAAATATTTACTTTGACACGATGGTTGCTGCTTATTGTTTGTTTGGTGATAGGTTTCCTAGAAACCTTGATGACCTAACATTACAATTCAAAAACCATATAAAAATAAGAACTAAAACATTAATACCTAAGAAGTCAAAAAAGAATCAAAATCCTAGTATGTTCGATAGTAGTATCGAGCAGGTAGGAATATATTGTTGTGAAGACGTTGATTATACTTTTAGGCTATACAAGCTTTTCCACTCTCTACTTAATTTAGACCAATATACATATGCTAAGAAGTTATTTTATGAAATAGATATGCCATTAGTAGATGTACTTATTAAGATGGAATGTAATGGAACTAATGTATCTACTGATAAGTTAGAAGCTATTAGACAAAAGATATCTGTTAAGATAGAAACTATACAAAAAGAAGTTAATGAGTTAGCTGGTAAAGAGATTGTTCTTACTAAGCCATCAGATATAGCAGATCTTTTATTTGTTAATTTAAAACTACATAAGAAAAATAGAAAAATAGTAACGACTACTTCTACTGGTCAGTTTTCTACTGACGCAGCTACCTTAGAACTTTTTAAGGGTGAGCCTATAGTAGATAAAATATTAGAATATAAATTATTGACTAAGATAATGTCTACATATGTTGTAGGATTAACTGAACATATAAGCGATTACACTGGACTAATTCATACTTTCTATGGCCAGACTTCTACATCTACAGGAAGATTTAATAGTAGCTCTCCTAATCTCCAGCAACTACCTTCTAGAAAACAAGAAGGCAAAGAGATAAGAGAAGCATTTACCTCTAGGTTTCCAGGAGGTAAGATCTTAGCTGTTGACTATAGTCAGGCTGAGCTAAGAATTCTGGCTCATATGGGCCAAGAAGCTGTCTTTATTAAAGCTTATAAGGAAGAAGTAGATGTCCATACTGCAGTAGCAAGTGAGGTAGTATATGAAGTACCTAAGGATCAGGTTACTGCTTCTCAGAGAACTGTAGTTAAGACTATTAACTTTGGATTGCTATATGGAATGCGAGCTAAGAAATTAGCTAAGACATTAAATATTTCTTTACAAGAAGCTATGCAAATTATGGACAAGTATATGCAGAAGATGTCCGGCTTAAAGAAGTTTCTTGACAATGCTAGAGAGTTCTTGTCTTTATATGGATATACAGAAAATTTCTTTGGTAGACGAAGATATATTCCTAAGATTTATTCTGCTGATCAAATAGAACAGTGGTCTGCCGAAAGAGAAGGGGCTAATAATATTATTCAATCTACTAATGCAGATATTATTAAGAAAGCTATGATAGGAATACAAGCAATGTTAGAAGCAAATAACTATAAAACAAAAATGATTATGCAGGTACATGATGAACTTGTATTCGATGTTCCTGCTGAAGAAATAGATCTAGTAAAAGACAAGATCGTCAATATTATGCAAAGCGTAGTTAGCTTTGATATCTTGATGAAAGCCGAAGCTAAATACGGAGATAATTGGGCACACGCGCACTAATATGGTTACAATAGCAGCTATATCTGATACACATAATTTACATAACACTCTTAACATACCTGAGTGTGATATTTTAATACACGCAGGAGATGCCACAGGCAAAGGAACTTATAAAGAGTGTATAGATTTTTTGCTATGGATGTCTTCTCAGACCCAATGTAAGCATAAGATTTTTGTACCAGGTAATCATGATTTCTTATTCCAAGGTGAGTTTAGAGAGCATGTTCCTGGTACAGTAAATGTATTAATAGATCAAGCTATTACAGTACAAGGAATAAAGATATATGGTACTCCATGGCAGCCTTTCTTTTATGATTGGGCTTTCAATGGCCTTGAGAAGAGATTAGGATATGAATATAACTATAAAGGTGGCCCAGGTCCATGCTCACCAGATCATTTACACCCTTTATTAAGTAGTAAATTCTCTTTAATTCCTGACGATACTAATATAATTATATGCCATGGGCCGCCCAGGGTAGGCAAGCTAGATTTAGTAGCTAGAACTCAAGAGCATGTAGGTTCAGTAGAACTAATGAAAGCAATAAAAAGACTACCTAATTTCCTGGCTGGGTTCTATGGTCATATACATTCCGGATATGGAAAGGTAGTTGATGGCAAAGCTACTCATTATAACGTTTCTATTTGTGATGAGTCTTATGTTCCTAGAAACCCAATCACTTTAGTTACTATATAATTATATGGATCTTGAAAAAGAAATTTTTGAGTTAAAAAGAAATCCTGTTAAAGGTGCATATGTTTGGGTTATTAAAGTAGATAATATAGCTATTAAGATAGGTAAAAAAACGGTATGGTCTAAGATAGGACATGCAAAGAGTGCCCTTAGACATCGTTTTTATTATAATCGTGGAACAGTTTATGATGATTTGATTGCTTCTGGCCGAATAGAATTTGTACCAATCTCAATAGAATGATCTTCTTCACTAGCGACAATCATTTCGGACATTTTAATGTTATCAAATATTGTAATCGTCCTTTTACAGGACTAGATGAGATGCATAATATTATGATTAATAACTGGAATAAAAAAGTAGGTCCTAAGGATACTGTATATCACTTAGGTGATTTATTTTTATCTAATGACCTAGGTTTTATAGATAGTATATTAGGTTCTTTAAATGGAAATATCATATTACTACCTGGCAATCATGATAAGTGGATTCATAAGTATGAACGCTTATATAATACTTCTAATCTTTTAATAGGCCCAGACCTTAAGGAGATGAAGTTTCAATTAGGAAACGATTCTATTTCTGTTACTATGTGTCACTATCCTATGCTTAGATGGAACAAGGCCCATTATGGGGCCATTAATCTACATGGTCACTCCCATGGTGGGCTAGATGAATATAATAAAGCTCAAGAGTATATAAGATATGATGTAGGAGTAGACTCTAATAATTTTACTCCTATAACCTTCGAAGAGATTTGCAGGTTCAACCGAGAAAAGATTGAGAAGTTTCAATCTGGACAGGAATTCGATCATCATAAGGAAATATGAAAGAAGAAATTAGAAAGATAGAAACAAAATATTATCAACACATTGATAATGGAGGCATAAATATAGACATTGACAGTGAGATAGCCTTTAGAAAAGAAGAACCACATTGTTTATATGGCACTTCTATCTCTGTTACTATGGCGTATCATGGATACCCATCTATTAGTATTACATTAAACTTAGGCTCAGACGGGGACTTAAAGACAATTATTGATACTCTTACTGAGCATTATTACAAAGTTCAAGCTCAACTTACTGGCGACCAGCGCCCTAGATTACCTAATCTATGAGTCATTACGATAGTTGTAAAGATCCCGATCAAGCATATAAAGATAAGATGAAGTTCAAGCCTTCTAAAGCTACTAAGAAATATATGAAACAAGCACTCAAAAATAAAACAGCAATATTAACTACTTCTAAAACTAAGAAGTCAAAAAAGAAACTAACTACAAAACAATTAGCTAAACTACATAAAGAAGAAGCCTTAAAAGAAATTACCAAATTATTTAATAACTTAATTAAAGAAAGGTTAGATGTTCTTTATAAGGTTACTACTGAAGAATTAGATCTTCTTATGCATTATGAGCCTAGAGATTTAGCAGAAACTATATTTCAAACAATATACACAAGATGATTCAAACTCTAGCTGACGTTCCTGTTAATACTATGGTTAAAGTATATAAAAATAATATTAGATTTTATACTGTTATATCTCAACCAAGTACTCTTAGAGCTAATGTTTCCTATTGGAAAGATGGAGAATTGTGTTATGGATTTCTTTGGAGCGGTACTTATATATTAGATAAAGATTTTATAATTTTAGGTACTAATAAAATAATAGAAGTATGAGTACTATTATTAATTCTTTAGATAAATTACCCATGAATACTATTGTCCAATTCTTACCTTATTCTATACACTATACTTTAGTTAAAAAAGATGATGTTAAAATTTATACTGTTTATTGGGATAAATTAGGAAATATTCATAATGGATTTTTTTGGAGGAACTCTTCTTCTAAAGAATATAGAATTAAAGTAATAGGTTTAAATAAAATAATAGAAGTATGAACGACATAATAACAATTCATTTAAAAGATCCAGATGGCTTTTCAGAAGCTATAAGACTTGCTGTTGAAGACAGTGTTTCATCTTTTACTAAGGATGAACAAAAAGTTTTATCAGAAATTAGAACAGAAAAATTAGAAGAAGAGCTAAAGCCTTGGGTAGAGTATAATGAATATATAACTCTACAGTATGATCGTAAAAATAAAACATTAACTGTAGTAAAAAGAAATGAGTAGAGACACAGGAGATAAACTAGAAGATAAAGTCTCTGAAGATCTTAAGTTAAATAAAACTACTAACTCTGGGGCTAAGTGGGACAATGCTGATCTCACTAATAAAAAACTTATAGTAGAATGTAAAGTTAAGTCTAAAGAAGGATTTCAGCCTTGTAAATTAGAAATCAAGAAATTGATATCTCAGGCCCAGAAACATTCCAAGGAATGGATCTACATTCAACAAACCCAGTCTGGTACTTATGTAGTACTTGACTATGACTTCTTTTTAGAATTGTATGGCGACCAAGAAAAAGGCTAGTTCTTCTTTTTTAACTCTGTTTACGAAGGTAATAGATGCTAACTATCATAGTTATCAGTGTCTTAAGTTTGAACAAGATTTCTTATCTAAAGAAGTATCAGAGTATTTAATTGTATGTACTACTAAACAGAATGAATTAGAATTAGAGAAGGCTAATACTATTAAAGATATTAATAGTAAAATATACTCTATAGTAAATACACAAGATATATTAGACATTGATGTTTATAAAGTAAGAACAGGCAAGAAGTTAAGTAAAACATTACAAACAAAAATAGTACACGCAGAGGTCAAAGAGTGACTCCTAATGCTTGGAACTACCGTCTAGTAGTTGTTAAAAAAGAACACAATAATCTTCCTTATTATACTCTTACCATTAGGGAGGTATATTATAATCAAGGCGGGCATCCTTTTGCATCTAGTGATGCAGATGTTGATATAACAATCTCGCCTCTTGAGCCTGAAGATCCTATAGATGAACTAAAGGCTGATCTCGAAGCAATGCTTGAGGCATTTAAACATCCTGTTTTAAATGAAGAGTTGGATGAAGTAGATAGAGATAAAGTAATCAAATTATTGAAGACTAGATAATGAAAAAATATTACGAGGCACATGTTACTTTCAATTCTAATACTGAGATATACTATCCAACTTGGAAGTTCTCTAGGATTGATGGGGACCCTGTATTAGGTAAGGGCATAAAAATGTATCTTACTAAACAGTTTAAAGAAGCTGTATCTTTACAAGCTATTCAAGAAGAGATGAGTGTTGTTTCACAACATATTTATCTTATGGGCGGCCAACCTTTAAGAACTAAAATTGAATTAGTAGTATATGATACTAAGATAATACCAGAGGAACTTTTACAAGAACCTTTATGAACATAAAAGAATTAAAAGAAGCAATAAAGAATCTTCCCGATGAGATGCTTGTATATACTGAGCAATGGCAATCAGATCCTAATGGAGAAGGTACAGATTGGCCTGTAAGAAAAGAAGCCATAAGTGCTAGTACTTCTCATCAGGAGACATATAATCCTAACTTAAATCCTACTTCTTATGTATGTAATAAACATGGACATAGAATAATGAAGTATGGTCAGTATGTAATAGATATATTTGTAATCAATTAAATGACAACTAAAAAGAAAACTAAAAAAGTTAAACAAAAACTTACTCTTGAACAGTTAGCCTCTGTAATAAGATATAGATTCCAAGACATTGCAGATCTTGGTTATGGTAAAGTATCTATTGCTTTAGCATATAATAAAGAAATGGATTTAATAGAGACAGAAATTGTTCAATTAATTAAGGATAATATTTAATGACAAACAATAACTTAATTGAAGTAGCAATAGTTTCTATTGGTTACAAAGAATATTATGACCTTGATGAAACTTATTCTAGAAGTGTTTTAGAAAATTTAATAACAAATTGGGAACAGGTTACACAAGAACAGTATGATTTGTTGCTTAAACATCAAAGTAAATTGGGTGGATTACTTCTAACAAGAACTCCTGTACAACAAGTATTAACTAAAACAATACCTCAGATTATTAAAGATGCAGAAGAAACAGAACGTAAACAAAAAGAAAGAGAAAAGAAGTACAAACAAGAAGAAAAAGAAAGAGAGTTAAGCAAAAAGAAAAAAGCATTAGAAAGAGCTAAAAAGAAAGCTGAAGTACTTCAAAAAGAACTTGGAATATAATTATATGTTAGATTTTCATGAAAAATTAATAAGTGAAAAACAAATAACTCTTAAAGAAGGTTATTTTATAGTGGCTAAATTTATAGGTAGATATATTCAACCTCAACCTTATCATAGTACTGCCTTACCTGATTGGACTTCATTAGAATTAAATATACAACATACTTGTGATGCAGTAATTAGTACTACTATAACTATAAATAATATTAATTCTATAGATTTAGAAAGTATATCCAATTTATTTAAAGATCTAACTACTATATCTAAGACTTTAAATAAAGCTTCTGCTGAAATAAAAGAAGCAGAAAAGAAAATCCTTGAAATATTGAAAGAAAATGGCATATAATTATGACGATATTATAATATGTCCTAATTGTAATACAAATAAAAATGTATATACTACTCTTATCGGGACGCTCAATCTTATAAAACAACTAGATCCTAATACAGCTACATGTTATACTTGTGGGTGGAAAAGTAATGTAGGAGATTATTATAAACAAGAAGCAATTATTAAAACTAATTTATGGAAATTAATTGATTCTATAAGTATAATAAAGCCGGACCAAATTGGTATACTACATGATAAAGCAAGATTTGCAAATTACTTAGCAAATAATAATTTTAATGGTATAGTTGTACATCGTAAAAATCAGTATAATGCTACTATACAATTTCAAACACTTATTTTTCATCCAAATAATGTTGATTGTTCACATGAATTTAAAGATACATTATTTTATGAAGATGTTAAAGATATAGATCTTTTAATTTTATCTAATAAAATGGAAAGTTTTCTTTCTCCTTTACCTAATATTCCTCCTAAGAATGAGATTTGGAATATAATAAATGCTATGACTATTAAGCCAGACAGACTTATTAAATGTTCTGATGGTGATTACATGGCTTACTATTTTAGTTTAACTAATAAAAGTAAGTATGCTTGTATTACTTGTGGTGAACCTGATGAAGATGGCATCACTACATGTTTTTCTTTAAGTGAAAAAGATAAGCCACTTAATATAATACATTGTCAAGTTGAATATATGTCTTGCCTATCTAATATAGAGAAGCAAATAATTGATTTTCTAAAATAACATGACTGACATTTCTAAAATACTAAAAGAGTTTGAAGGTTTAGGTATAACTACAGCTTCAAACGCTACAAAATATGAGTTTTACGATACTCCTTTTCCTACTGTTAATAATTTAATAGGTGGACTACCTAAGGGACGCTTCGTAACGATCGCAGGTTAATTTCGGGCCTGCCTATATAGTAATATATAGTTAAAAAATTCTTGAATTGCTGGAACATCTTACTAGGTAAAGCTAAAGACAATCAGCAGCAAAGTTTTGATAAATATACTAGGTACAAATATGCAAGTATGGCTAATTACAACTCAGCTATAAATAGGCGTTGCGTACCTGGAAAAATCTATGGATATCTAACTATAGTCAAATTTATTACCAATAAAAACATGTGGCAATGTACATGTATTTGTGGTAAAACTGTTTATAGACAAGGAGCGGCGTTACTAAAATATAAGAATCCTAATTGCGGATGCAAAAAAGGAACTTATGCTTTATTACCCAATCAGCTCGCACATAAGAATGCTATAATCAGTGACTATAAAAGACATGCCAAAGATAGAAATATTGAATTCAAATTAACAGTTGAACAAGCGGTTATATTTTTTGAAGGTAATTGTTATTACTGTGGTTCTAAACCAAGTAACCTTAAAACAGTTAAGCCTTCTAGAAAACTTAGAGCTAAATACAACTGTACTATCACTAATTACTTCTATAATGGAATAGACAGAATTAATTCTGATCTAGGATATGAAGAAAAAAATTGTGTTAGTTGTTGTCTTACTTGTAATAGATCAAAAAGTGATCTAACTGTAGACGACTGGAAAATTTGGATCAATAATCTATATCAAAAAATGTTCAACGACCAGTCGAAAGACGTAGGATCTAGTGATCCGAAGCGGGAATCTCCACTTTAGTGGATGAAGATATGGTCTAATCTATATAGAAATATATAGCTGGATTAACTATCCGGGCAGTAATTAACGAATACTGTTGAATATAATGCCAGAACATACTGGTAAAGGTGCCTTCTGTGCCCAAACTATAGCTCACTTACAAGCTAAGGACCCAGAGTTTATAGCCCTTTGGACAGATGCAGAGAATGCATTTGATGAAGACTGGGCTAAGAAGCTTGGTGTAGACTTAGATAGACTAATAATCCAACGTTATACTGTAGAGATAAATAGTATGGAGAAGTTATTAGATCAGTCTATGAACTTATTAAAGAGACTAAAGATTAATATGTGGGTAATAGACTCTATAGGTGCTTTGCTTCCTAGTAAGGATGCTTACGAACAAAAGGGTAAGAACTATACAGATAAGTCTTTAGAAGGAACTAATATGTTAAACCTCCAGCGTAAGCTAGGAGAGTTCTTTCGTAAAGCTAATATATTTGTATCACCTAGACCAGCAGAAAGCTATGGTGGCTGTTCAGTAATTTGTATTGGTCAAATTTATACAGATATTAATGCTTACATTCCCTTAGATACTGTTAAGGGAGGCAATGCACTTAAGCACTGGGCACATCTAAGATTAATGTTTAGACGTGGACCTAAGAGTGACTGGCCCGAGACTATCAAAATAAAGACTCCAGATGGTGAAACTAGGGAAGTATTCCCTGGTTGGTCTGGAAGAATGAAGATAGAAAAGACAAGAATTAATAGTAATGAAGGCAAAGAAATACTCCTTCCTTTTAAACACGGTCTTGGATTTGACTCTAGAGGCTCTGCTATTAATAGTGCTTTTGGACTGGGACTGATAGAAAGATCAGGTCCTATGTACAATAATAAACATTTACCTGATGGTAAGATGAAAGGTAAAGAAGAAGTAATTAAATTCTTTAATACCAATGATGAAGCATATAATGCTTTAATCAAAGATTTGACTGAGATATCTCTTCAAGAGATTTTAATAGAAGAAACGAAAGATGAGTGATATAAGTTTTACAGTTACACGAGCTTGGCCAGGTTCTGATGCTCAAAAGAAAGTAGGAATACACGCTACTTTTAACATTACCATTAATGGTCCAGATGGTATTATAGCTTCTGTAAATGACATGAAGCTAATGACAAATAAGGAAGGAAAGTATTATGTTGACTCCGCCTCTCGTCAGTATACTGATAAGGAAGGCAACAATAAGAGAATCAATTATATTAAGTTCTTCCCAGAGAAGCAGAATTGGCACATGCAGGATTCTATTGTGAACCTGGTTATTGATGCTTTGAAGAAGGCTCCAACTGCCCCAGCTAAGGCTGGAGGAAGTACTTATGCTGCTAAGCCAAAGCCTGCCGTAACTAAGCCTGCTGCAGATAACGAGGATTGGTGAGATGTCTCATCAATGGAAGGCGGCAGAACGATTCATAGCTAAGGCTTTAGGTGGCCACCGCATTCCTAGAGGGGCTAATTTTTCTAATTCTCTACCTGATATAGTAGCTCCAGCTAGTAATACACTAGCTAGGGCTACAGGGTTGATATTCGCAGAGAGTAAATACTCTAAGAATAACCCTTGGGTAGATAATATGAAAGAGCACTATCTTACTGATCGTTCTGTTGTTAAATTTATAGACGATAAAACTAATAAACAATATCTATTTTTTGAGTTAAGGGACATACATAAACTGTCTGATCCTAAGGTAGTAGCTCAATCTTTTATTGTATACTCTCCAAAGTTTCCTAAGTATATAGTAGAACACTTTGATCAATCAAAAGATTATATAGATATAGTTAAGAAAGATCCTATTACTACTGCTTCTATTACTTCTTTGACTAACATAAGTCCTTTCTATTCTCCTGTACTACCCATAGTAGTATTGACTAAGGCTAGAAAGTCATTCAGGCTTGCATATACAGATTGTGAATATCTGTTAAAATTTTATACACAACAAGATGATAGAAGCTACAGGAATATATAAAGAAATAGCCGATCGTCAAGTTTTAGTTGTTTCTTTAGATAAGAAATATTTTGATAAGCTGCGTAATCATATTGTTAATAGTATGTTTTTTTCATACTGTAGATCTTATAAATTTGATGAAATAACTCTATCTTCTATAGGTGATCACTTAGATAAAAAAGATGTACAGGATTTAAGGAAAGCAGATATTGCTATAAATGTTAACGTAACTCCTTTGCCTACTAAAGAACAAGTAAATGGACTAAATGACTGGCATTCTTGGGCTGTACTTGCTATTTGTGGTAATGAATCTTTAGTCTTTTGTATAGATAAAGAAACTGAATTCATAAAAGATAGGGACTATACACATGTTAAATGAAGAACATTTTAAACAAATTTTAGAGCAGGTTCTTGATCAAGTTTTTAAAGGTAAGGGTCAAGAAAGACATGGCCACGGATTGAATCTTGAACAACAGCCGTGGAAGACTATTACCGACAATGTTGGTACTGGCTTTGTCTTAGGACAAGCTCTCAAGAAACTGATGGAGTTAAGGACATTTGAGCCTAAAGATAACTCTCCAGAACAAATAGAAAAAGCACTCTCTGCTTGGAAGAGAGAGGCTTTAGGTGCTATAGTTTATACAATTTTTGCTATAATGTATAAAGAGTATGAGCACATAACTAAGTTAAAAGTATAATATTTACTTTAACTTTCCTTACTTTCATGTCTACCAAATTTAAACTTACTGAAAACTTTTTAAGGCAATTTCAAAATAAAGAACCTGATTGGGGCTTTGATGAACTAAGCCGAATTACTTATTTAAGAACATATTCTAGAATTAAAGAAGACGGATCACAAGAAACATTTTTTGATACTATTAAAAGATGTGTAGAGGGTAGTTTTACTATCCAGATGGAGCATTGTAGGAAGTCCTGCTTACCGTGGGATGCATATAAGGCTCAGAAATCTGCACAAAAGATGTTCCAGAAGATGTGGGAGTTTAAGTTCCTACCTCCTGGCCGTGGTCTATGGACCATGGGCACTCCTATAGTAGAAAAGATAGGGTCAGCATCGTTATGTAATTGCGGCTTTGTATCTACTAAAGATATTGACAAAGACTTTGCAGAGCCATTTGCATGGGCTGCTGATATGCTTATGCTAGGTGTAGGTATTGGATATGATACTTTAGGTGCTAACAAAATTACTATTAGTAAACGTCCTACTGGACTATATAATTGTCTGCCTTTAAACACATATAAGATTCCTGATACTAGAGAAGGTTGGGTAGAATCTATAAAGCTATTATTAAATAACTATATACAGGAAGATAGAAAAGAGCATATTGTATTTGATTATAGTTTAATTAGACCAGCCGGCTCTCCTATAAAAGGCTTTGGTGGAACAGCTTCTGGACCAGAACCTTTAATAGAAGGGCACAATAATATTATAAAGTTATTAGATAGTTATGATGGTATACAGTTAGATTCTGTAGGTATTGTAGATATAATGAATTATATTGGTAAGTTTGTAGTAGCAGGTAACGTAAGAAGATCTGCTGAAATTGCTATTGGTAATATAGAAGATCAACCTTTTATTGAGATGAAGGACTATAATAAGTATCCAGAAGAATTAAAAGACAGAAGATGGATGTCTAATAATTCTGTCTATTCTAAGTCGACTTCTGATTTTTCTAATATAATAAAGAATATTACTATTAATGGTGAGCCTGGTATAATACTACTTGATAATTGTAAACATTATGGAAGATTTGTAGATGGATATCTATCTTCTAGTCATCCTAAATTTGACAATGTAGATGGGGTTAACCCATGTGCAGAGCAATGCTTACAGTCTTATGAGCTATGTAACTTAGTAGAGACTTTCCCTGCTAATCATGAGACCGCTGAAGAGTATTACGATACTCTAAAGTATGCATACTTATATGCCAAGTCAGTAACTTTATTACCTACTCATTGTGAGAAGACTAATCAAATTATGTTACAGAACCGCCGTATAGGTTGCTCTCAATCTGGTATACAACAGGCTATTAAGAAGTTTGGTATACAAAAGTATCTTATTAATTTTTGTAATACAGGATATAAAGCCGTTGAGCATTGGGATTTAATTTATTCTAGATGGTTAGGTGTTCCTACTTCTATCAGATACACTACAGTAAAGCCTAGTGGCACTGTAAGCATATTAGCTGGAGCTACTCCTGGGGTACATTGTACCCATAGTGAATATTACATGAGAACTATAAGGATAGCTGCTAATAATGCATTGATAAAGCCTTTAACTGAGGCTGGGTATAAGATAGAAGAATCTATTAATGATCCGTCTACTAAAGTTGTTTACTTCCCTGTCAAAGAAAAGAATTTTACTAAGTCTAAATATGACATTAGTTTATGGGAGCAACTCATATTGATAAAAGAACTACAACATTATTGGGCAGATAATTCTGTATCTTGTACTGTTACTTTTAAGCCTGAAGAAGCTAAAGATTTGAAGAGTGCCATAGAGTATATGGCCCCTTATGTAAAGACGCTCTCTTTCTTACCGTTAGAGAATCACAACTATCAACAAGCTCCTTATCAAACATGTACTAAAGAAGAATATGACGCTTATGTAGCTAGTTTAAATACCCTTATTATTAAATCTTTAGTAGAATCTAAAGGAGAAAGGTATTGTACAAACGATACCTGTTCCGTATAACCTCTTTAACCCATATATAGAGCCAGGTTTTCCTGGCTCTTTTTCTTTACATGGAAACGATTTTAGAGTTTCTAAAAAACAATCAGATAGCTTCGGGCGGTTTATTAATAGGTGTAATGGCTTTCTTATACCAACATGGTATGAGGATGCTTAATTTTGTTAATATATATATTAAAAAATCTACTCTTGTTACATATCATTTTTCTTCTAACGAAGGGTTTGATTTATACAATACTTTAGATGATTGGATTAAAGGTATTATTATAACTAATAAAAAGAATATTACAGATATTGCAATTAAATTAAATCAAGAGGTTATACAACATGGTAGATGGATAGTAAGTCTACCACAAGTAGGATTTGCATATATTTCTATTATTACTAAATCTAGAAAAGATACAGATAGTATAGTTGATGGAACTAAAATTCATGAAACAACTATTACTATTTTTAAACGAAACAAAAATAAATTAAAAGCTATTATTGATAAATTTAAAGAAGTAAATAACTCAGATGTTGTTTATGAAATAGAACATAGTAATGTATTTGAAGTAGGGGATTTTCCTAAGAAGCATATTAATTTAAATAGTGTTATTTTAGACAATACTCTTTCACAAGATTTATTTAATGATTTAAAAACTTTTTTAAATAGTAAAGAAAAATATTATAATTTAGGAAATACATATAAAAGAATCTATCTTTTGTCTGGTCCTCCAGGTAATGGAAAGACTTCTATTATTAAATTGATATCTAACTATTTAAATTATTCAATTATTAATTGTTCATTAGAAAAAATTTCTTCTAGAATTGTTAGAGATGCTATGTCTTATACAAATGATAAAGCATTATTTATATTTGAAGATATAGATAGAGAAAACCTAAATGATTCAAAGATTAATATCAGTAATTTATTAAATCTTTTTGATGGTATTACTACTCCAGAGTGTATAATTATTTTGACATGTAATGATATATCTAAGTTTGATCCTGCATTTATAAGACCAGGTAGAGTAGATCGTATTTTTGAAGTAAAAAATGCTAATAAAGATCAAGTTAGAAGAATGTTCTTGAAGTACTATCCTGCTGAAGACACTAAGATAGATAATGCTATAAAGGATTACCCTTGTCATCTACTATCTATGTCTAAGATACAAGAATGTCTCCAGGTTGGAGATAATATAGATAGTGCAATTGAGCTGTTTAAAAAGAATATAGAACAAAAATGAGAATGCAGATAAAATATCCTTATATGGATGCCCCTAAAGGGATAAGATCTTTATCTTATCATGAACTCTATAATTTACCTATAGATACTCTTATTTGGATATCAGGATATTATGGCTTATGTATGTATAAGGGTCCTTCTAAAAATGTCTTTTTAGATCCTATACTTTCTGTTAAAAGTTCATTTATACATGATAGAAATAATAGAACATATATTGATTTAGAAACAGATACTTTACCTGTTAATGAAAAGGGCTTTCTCATAAAGCTTCTCGTCTCTGGAACTTATCTATATCTCCATTCAGGTATGGAGGAACATGTTTCTTGGTCTAATATTCTTAATCATTGTTTTTTAGTAGATGATTCTCTATTACATACTATTATATCTCCTTTCATGCCTGCATTGGATTGCTTTTCAGAAGCTTTAGAACAAAACATTAAACTAAATATAGTAACATGAGAACAGCAACATTTCAGTTTGATCTAGATTTATATAAATCTTTATATAAAGCTCTTCCTAAAACTTTAGATCTTAATGAGTTCTTAAAGCTACCGTCCGGTGCAATCTTATTTTCTTTCTCAGATTTTAAATTATATAAATTTGGTGGATTCTCTGATCTAAAGCCAGGAATTACTTTAGATGCAAATGCATATGAACTTACTACAGCATATGGAAATATAAACCAGATTGGTAGAAAAGCTACTGCTACAGGCACATTTCCAGATACTTTTTTAATTAGTATTTTTAATACCGCTTCTACTTTTAAGGTAATTAAAAAAGGTACATTAATAAGTTTACATATTAATACCAGAGCTGCTTATTTTGTATTAGATCATAAAATAGTAAGATGTTTATTTCCTTTTTATACTTCTATAGAATATTTAATCAAAGCCAATAAACAATATTCTGAACTAGTTGAGAAAAATCCTAAGTTAGAAAATTTTGTGTTAGATTGTGATACAAAATGAATCTATATAATTCTACTGAAGATCTTAAAAATATAGTAGATGCTATAAAGAATGAGATGCATCGCCCTTTAAAAGATAAAATATCTAAACAAGACTTTGATAAAGTATTTGATACCAAGTGTGGAACTGCTATGATAAAGCAGATTCTTGACAAGATAGAGGATACTTTAAGAGTAAAAAATATATAATTAGTTAACTTTTTTAACAGCTAATTACGTATATATAATAAATCAGACTAAATCTGATTCCTTTCTACAATAAAAACATGACTAAGAAATCCTACCCTACTGATGTCTCTAATGAGATCGTTCAAATTTCCGCTGCCCTTTCAGGCTTAGTAAAGTCTACTAACACTAGTGTTCGTAGCATTGCTCAGTTTGCAGGGATCAGTGTAAACTCTGTAAAGAGTGTATTATCTGGTAAGACCGCTAATATTGCCACCTATGCCTTGATTGCTAAGGCATTAGGCACTAGCTTAATTGCCGTGGTACAATCCATGGGAAGCACTTCAAGCGCTTCTGTTGTTAATGTCTAACAAAAAACTATTAGAAGATAAAATAAAAAAAGAATTACCAGACATAGTTAAGAAAATAAAGGACGGAGACTCTTCTGCTAAAGAAGATTTCTCCGTTCTTCTTTTACCATATATAAGATTCTTGATTAAGAAGTTTGCTAATTCTTTAGATAAAGCTGAAGAACTAGACTCTCTAGCAAATCTTATTACAGTAAGACTTCTTTATCTAAAATTAGATAAGATAGATATGTCTAAGTCTTTTGTAGGCTATATCTGTAGAACAGTAAATAATTACTGTATAGATGAGATTATAAAAACAACTAGAAAGAAGAGAAAAGCAAAGTTAGTTTCTGAAGTTTATTTAAATAACGTAGGTGTTTCTGAGCCTCAATTCTCTCCTGAATTTGAGATTCAAAGTTCTTTTACTAAAGAAGATAGTGAAATAATTGAGCTTTTCTTCTTACAAGATAAGACTTACAAAGAGATATCTGTGTTAACAGGCAGACCAATAACACAAATAAAGAGCACAATTGAAGAATCCATTCGAGTTTATAGAGACAGTCAAACACTTACCAGTGATTAGCGAAGACTCGTATCACGAAGTTAGTATAAAGGTACAAAAAGAAGATAAAAATCTTATACCTTCTTTGACTATTAAATTTATTATAAACTCTACTGAGTTTAGAATTGATCAAGGTTATCTAACGATAACAGATAGGAATCAAGACAACTTAAAAGAGTATAAGGTAGACGAGGGAAACTTCATCTATTACAATGCTAAGAAGGAGATAGCTTCTTTCTTAGTTGTTAATAGCTCTTTTCCAGACAATATTGACCCAGAGAACCTTCAGCATGAGATGCATAACATATTAGGTGCTACTAAAGATAAGCAGCTAATACAAGCTTATAGAGTCTTATGTCTGTACTGGTCTATCGTTGATTCCGGCCTCGATATGTCTGAGGGACTTCTTTTTCCTCAGGGTCCAGAAGAAGCTATTGGAGATCTTACTCCTCCTTGGGAGTAATAGAAAGTATTCGATAGAGGTTGGATTTGCTTATGTGTAGTTCCTCTGCGAGCTTTTCATAGCTCCCACAATCCTTACCTAGATAAAGATGTTTAAGGAGTGGTTGAAGGAGCAAGCTTATCCTTCCTCTATCAGTTTTATTAAAACTATTTATTACTTCTAAAATTAGATCATTAGAAACAGAAATACCGGCCTTAGCCGGTATATTTTTTTTTAAGGGTAAAGTTTTGGTGCCCGAAGTTCTTCTATATTCGTTATATTCTTTATATAATAGTTCATTATATGCTAGTAATCCTTGATACCCTTCTAGTTCTGGATTCAACCATAACTTAATATCTTCTTCCTGCTTGACTTCATCAGGATACTTGAGTAAGTTTTTCGATAGTCTTCTTAAAACTTTCCCGGCTTGATTGTTTCTCATGTGATATTTTTCTGATTACGTCAGCTATCTTATCTGTGTTCTTTTCTACACTATAATTTTCCATTATGGTCTTTCTTGCTTCTATACCATAATTTTGACTAGTATTATTTTTGATCAGCGTATACGCTTTTCTAAGCCCTTCTATGTAGCTGCCCATGTCAGGCCTAGACCAGTTCTGATAACTGTCGTACAGAGGCGCTGCGGCCTCTGAGCAGGGCATTAAGCTATACTTTATATCTATAGAGTTACTATCATTAAGATAGTCTCCGTGTGCTAAGAATCTTGTTGTCAAGATTAGCTTTTCCATAGACATTGCCTGCATAAGTGGTAGATCAAATCCTTCTCCCTTTGATACAGATACATAAGCGTTTGAGTATCTTATCAAATTAATGATCTGTTCTTCTTCTAAGATATCACTTATTACATGTATCTTTGGTTTACTTAATAGACCTGTCGCCCGGTTGTTCAATGTTCTGATTGCATCAGAAATATGCTTCTTTCCTTTACTATCATTACTGCTACTCCACGTCTTTATGATTAAGCATACGTCTGTTATTCCTTCAAAAGCCGCGTTGAATCCTAATAGTAAATCTTCTAGATTCTTTCTTGGAATAAAGTTACCTATAAATAAGAATTTTACACAGCCGGTGGGGATATCATTAATTTGAATCTTAGGTCCATCTGGACTCCATATACTCGTATCTAATGTAGCATTCATAGGTATAACAGGCATCATAATATTTCCTTTCTTAGCAGAATTAACTAGACTATTACACCCAGCAAAGAAGTATTTACAACTCTCGTTTATAATTCTTACCCATTCTCTAGGATATTCATCAGTTTCCCACATAGCGTAACCTACGTTAATACCGTTAGGATCTGGTCTAAACCTAGTTGGTAAACTATACATGATTCTTAGCCCGCTGTCTGGCTTAGTTTTACTTAATTCTATCTGTGCTGTCCAGAAAGGATCTTCTATCTTCATATGTGGTGGAAGATAGTCTTCATCTGGTATAAGCTTGATATCCGCGCCCCCTTCAATAAGGGGTCGTAACATTCTTCTGGCCTGTAGACCATAGCCCATCTTGGCTGTGATCTCTCCAAACCAATCAAATTTTAAATCTGAGTATTTTCCCATGACATTAGTAGTTGCTAGTGGTTACTTCAATCCTATACATAAAGGACATATTGAGTATTTAAGGAAGGCCAAAGAGTTAGGTACTAAATTAGTAGTAATTGTTAACTCAGACCTACAGGTTACATTAAAAGGATCTAAACCTTTTATGGACCAGTATGAACGGTTGCTCATCATAAAAAGTATACGTTATGTAGATGCTGCTATAATATCTATAGATGATGATAAGAGTGTTTGTAAGACTTTAGAATTACTAAAGCCAGATATATTTGCTAAAGGCGGAGATAGGTATTCTAATGAGATTCCAGAAAGCGGCGTATGTAATAAATTTAACATAAAGATAGTAGATGGCCTAGGGGACAAGATACAGAGTTCAAGCACATTACTTAAATGAGATTAAATAAGAACTGTATGACTTTACGTATGTTACAGATAGCATCTAATATCTGTGACGAAGATGGTCACTTTACTCTAACTTCTTTAAGCAAAGAATTTTATAAAACTTTTCCTCAATATAAATTTTTATTTAAAGCTTCTTTATCAAATAGAATAGGTGATATGTCTTATGGCCCTAAAGCTTATTTACAAAGAACAGGATATGGTAGTTATAAAATAAAAGCTGCTACAGCAGACTATCTTATACAAAATAATTTATTAATATTTAAAGAACCACATGTTATATAACAGTACTATATATCTTTCCACTATTTATAGGTAGTGGTTTTGTCATCATGTTTGACAAAATATTATCCCAGGCATCTACCATGTGTGGTATAGAAAACTGACTAATGTGGGATCTGCCTTTCATTCCAAGTAGCTTACGCTCTTGTGGGTTTCTTATTAGTCTTAGTAGTTGCTTTACCGCGTGTCCTGTATCTACTACAGCACGCTGGATACCGTGTATAATTTCTGGCTGGTAGGTACATCTAACTCCTAGTCCTCCAAACTTAGAGAACTCTGCATGACTAGAGTAATTAGAGAATACAATAGGTGTACCGGCTGCCATACACTCTGCTGAAGGATTAGAGAAGCCTTCGCCGCCTGAAGGATAAAGCATACAATCCCAGGCCCCTAGAATCAAGGCTACATCTTGCTGTTTGATTCCACTAAGTCCTCTAAGATTATTAGTAAAGAGACACTTGTTTTGAAGATTCCACATTCTTTCATGTAGATCTGCATTATACCCAGGTTCATCTTTACCCATATGGAACCACATATAAAATTTATCATTAGGAATCCCAGGTGTAATATTTTTTGATTTACAATACCAACAATATTGATATCTATAATCTTCATCATACATAGTAATCTTATCTAGTTCCCCAGGATACATGTCTGGTTTCTTGATTTCTCTAGTACTATGATTCCATTCCTTAATAGTTATTTCTTTACAATCATTACATTCAATGTAATCACCATATACAATATAGTGGGCTATCTCCCAAAGCTTATGGTTCTGTTTTCTGAACTGATTCTTACCGAGCCATCCACATAAAAATATATCATTAGATAAGTTCTTAGGTATCAGTTTACTTCTTATCTTATTTCTCTGCTCTTCACTTAATACTGGATACCGGCGCATATCTAATGGATGATACATTACCTTAATATCTTTATCAGCTAATTCTTTATTACCTCTGGTAAGTACTTCTTTACCAAAGTGAGACAGAACTACAACCTGATCTGCTTTGCATAGTTTACTTCCCCAATCTGTACTCATATCTGCATGCAGGTGCCCATAATATGGTTGCCCATCTATAGTATAATAGGTAAGTAGTCTATAAGAATTTCTAAGAGGAGAGGAAAGCATATGATCAAAGTGCCACATGTCTCCATATCCAAAACAAATGTCAGGATTAATTTTTGATACTAGTTCATCAAAAGATTTTTGACCATATTGATCTTCATGATCCGGCATTAATCCTTGTGGTCCTTGTACTACTTTAGTAGGATATATAGGCCACGGAACTGGTTCTTTCATAGGTCCAAAATGATGGTATCCTAATTGATGAATCTCATACTTATTACCATACTTCTCTAGTAATGGTATAAAAATATTTCTTGTTGTTTCTGAAAGTCCCGAGTGTAGCCCAGCACTAAAAGTAGATATAAGAATCTTTGTTTTACTCATTTTTTATTAATGTTCCAAGAACACTTCTTATTATGTTCGCAACCTATACAAGACATGTATTCTGCTTTAGGATAAAACAGTTTTTGTTTTATTCCTTCTGTTATATTTTTATAACTTTTATATACTTCTTCTTTTTCTAAAAGAACTTTATACATTAGTTCTCCTGTATACTCTTTAAACAATACCACTTCAGTGTCTTGTTTTAGATTGTAATAAATAAGATTCATTAGTAATTTAATTATACTAGAATTCTCATTTAACATACTATAATTTTTTTCTATATTTACTAAACTATATGCTTTTCCATTTGAATAATATTTTGTATAAAAATATATAAGGCTAACATCATTATACTCAATAATTCTAGGTATATTAAAATGTTCTACACTTTCTATAGAACTAAAGTTTGTAGATATTGTTTTAACTTTACTCTTTAGTAAAAGCTTTTCCTTTAAAGTAGGTTGATATGTAGCTTTATTCTTTATATCATTCCATATATAGTTTAATTTCTGATCTAATTTAGTTATATTAATTTTTTGATCATTAATACTTAAAAGAAAGCAGTGATTTAGTAAGTGTCTATTAATATAAATTTTGATATCAGAAAAAGTACTTAATTCTTTTTCTTTGGAAAAAGTAAGTCTATGGGAGCATACGTAATAGTCTAATAACTCGTCTATAGATATAGCAAACATAAAGACTTATACGATAAAAAAATATGTCTAGTAATCTACAAGAATTGATAAACCAAGTAAAGCCATATCTAAGACAATACTTAATAGAAAATGGCGTTCAGATAACAAAGAAAGGCAATACAGAATTTTTCTGCTGTATTCACCCAGATCACCCAGATAAGAATCCATCTAGTGGATTTGTTAAGGGTACTGGAGATCAACAAATGCATTGCTTTAGCTGTACAGCTAGTGGTGATATATTCACCGCAGCTAGTTGGCTAGAAAAGAAACCATTACATGGTTTAGCATTCGTTAAAGAAAACTTAGAGTATCTATTAAATAGATATGATATTGAATATAAGTTAGAGTACACAGAAGAACAACTAGTAGGATTAAAAGTAGATGCTATATATGAAGAAGCAGCTAGACTTCTTACTTCTATAGAGTCTTCTACAGGTAAATTTAGATATATAGATGTACAGCCTTGTATAGATAGGGGCTGGACAGAAGCTATTTGTAAAAAGATAGGAGTAGGTGCTATAAAAGACTACTCTGTATTTGCAAAAGACGTAGCAAAAAATGTAGGTCTTACTGTTGAAGACGTACAGAAGCACGGTATTAGAAAAGAACTATTTGGTTCTGACAGAATTTCTATTACCATAAAAGACCACAAGAGTAGAGTTAGAGGATTTGTATCTAGGTTCCTTAATTGGACCAAAGGATCTGATACTCCAAAGTACTATAATACTTCTATAGAAGATAATCCTAACTACCATAAAGACAGTATTCTATTCTGTTTAGATCTGGCAAAAAACTATAACAGTTTACGATTAGACATATTTGAAGGATATGGCAGCGCCATAGTAGGTCATCAAAATTCTTATCATAACTGTGTAGCTATTGGTAGTACAGCTTTTACAGATAAACATATAGAGCTAATAAGACAATTAGGTTTTAATCATATTAACTTCGTCTTAGATCAAGATAAGACAGGATATGATATGATGGAAAAATATATTGAAAGATTTGGTAATTATCCTGGCTTAGAAGTTACTATTACAAACTTACCATTAACTGAAAAAGATCTTTCTGTCCCCGGACAAAATGATCCTGATTATTATATAAGAACATATGGTTTAGATTCTTATAGAAAAGTTAAACCAGAAGGTTTGTTCGAACACATGATATTAAAGAAGAAAGAATATTTAAGCATGGATACTAATCCTGTCTTTACAAAGAACTTTGTTAAGCAGGTAATCCCTTTGATTATTAATCAGGTAGACATGATAGAAAGATCTGTAATGATCAATACTCTATCTGATCTAACTAAGATAGATAAGGATGATATTAGACAAGAAATTACTAGATTAGAAAAAACAGATGTAAGAGCTATAAGAGAAGAGATTGCTAGAAAGGTAAGAAATACTAGTAGTCCAGATGACTTAAAGGATGTATTACAGAAATATTCTGATACTATACAAGACGCGGGTATTACAAAAAATGACAAGTACTTATCTTCTATTTCTGAGAGTATAGAAGTATTTGATTCTATATTTGTAGATATGAATACTATGCCAGAAGGTATACACGGATGGTCTACTGGCTTCCCTATGTTTGATAACATGTTAGATGGTATTCCTAAGCCTATAAAGGGCGGTGTAGCCATCGGGTTTGCTAGTGCTCCTCAGCATGGTAAGTCTGCTATTATGTTGAATCTAGCGGTAAATCTGGCGCGTAATAACGATGACATTGCAGTCTGTTATTGGGCTATTGATGACCATAGAAAGGCTATTGCATATAGATTAGTATCTATGATAAGTGGAGTACCTATGAAAAAGGTACGTAATACTGTAAAGAGAACAGAAGAAGAAGACAAGCTTATTAGAGACGCACAAGAAATTATTAGAGAACTTACTAATTCTAGAAAGCTTATATTCAAAGATGATCGTTATGGCAGAAGTAAATCCAAAGCAGATGCTTGGTTAAAAGAAACACAAGACGCCACAGGTAATCATATATTATTCTGTGTAGACTCTTTGCATAATGTTCAAGGAGAAGGTGAATCTGAAACAAGAGTTAAAATATTAACTACATCTACTTGGCTAAAGAGCCTCTGTGCCAAGATGCCTGCTACTATTATGACTAGTATAGAACTAGTCAAAAATAAGACTAGAGGTGAAAAGCCAACCCTCATGTCTATTTCTGAATCAGGCAAAGTAGAATTTGACTTTGATACTTTGGCTATTGTATGGAATGAATCTCAAGGATGCTACTTACCTGTAGACTCTGTTTCTGCTAAGTGGGGAGTTCCTGGTAATTATAAACCTATAATAGAGTTAGACTTCCAAAAGAACAAGGCAGGCGCCGGTGAGAAGGGATCTTTATTCCTTAAGTATGATACAGAAACTACTGCTTTCGTTGATTGTCTAAGCTCTCAGCAATATAGAGCACATGCGAGCGGACCAAGTACTGTAGTTGGTAACTCTGGAACAGTATATAAATTTGATGCTGCCCAGCAACCTCCTAAAGAAACTACTTGGAACGACGTATAAAAATATATGAATTACCTTTCTAACAAACTTTCAAAAGCCCTTAACATACCACCATTTACAAATACTAAGAAATCTTCTTCTCTTACTCCTAGCGCATCTTCTGTAGAAATTACTTTACCAGATGGGTCTAAGAAAGTTGTAGGCTCTTGTCATAGACAACAGTTCTATAAGATAAAAGGATTCAATGAGGATTCCGATGGTGTAGTAAATATTGACTGGACATTAGCGGCTATAATGGGAGACCATATGCACAATATGCTTAACAAGCTTATTGAAGATTATGGTTTCCCTATGGGCTTACAGAAGCTATCTAGCGAGCACGCTATATTTAATAAAGAACTTAACTTCTCAGGAAGATCAGATATCATAGCCTGGGATGTTTCTAAAGATGAACCTATTGGTATAGAAATTAAGTCTATAGGCGAGTTCAAAGCTAAGAAAGCTATGGAACAACCTATTGAAGAACACGTTATTCAGTCTGTTATTTACTTAGATTTTTATAATAGAAATATTATACCAGGCCAAAAGAAAATTAACAAATGGTTTATTTGGTACATATCTAGAACAGAGAATTGGTCTATTAAAGCAAAAGAGCACGGTAGTCCTTTTGCAATGTTATGGGACTTTTGTATTAGATTAGAAAACGGAGTTCCTATTATTAGTTTACCTAATGGTGTTGAACAAGAATGGAAAGATTATTCTATAGAAAATATATATAAAAGATATGACTTATTACTGTCTTATATAAAAACTGATACACTTCCTCCTAGAGATTATGATATTAAGTATTCTGAAGAAAAGATTACAGGATTATATAAACAAGGAAAGATAACTAAGAAAACAGATATAGCTTATATAGAATCTTGGATTAAGAAAGGAGCGCCACAAGATAAACTTAAAGTAGAGATGGGAGATGCTGAGTGTATGTTCTGTGAATATAAGAAAAGATGTTGGGATAATATAGTCAATGATAAACTAAAGAGATTCTCTAACTTACCTTTAGATGTTAATAAGACTCCAAAACCAAAAGGAGAATCTACTTTAGATTTCCTATGAAAAGACATAGCTATCAGAAATATGAAGAGTCTAAACCTACTCTTACTAGACAAGTAATAAACAGAAAGATGTTTATTATATTAGATATAAAAAAGAAACCATTAGTAAGTAGAGAAGGACACTTATATGTTTTTTATAGATCTAGAGATGCTAATAGATTCATATACAGAAATAAGGCAGCAGATAAATGGAGAGTAAAAATAGTACAACTGGATATTACAACGCTCTAGTCTGGCTCTTAATGACAGACTATGAGAAAGACAAAGGCTATACCCCATCTAAATATTTAATAGATACTATAAAACCAAAAATAATACAAGGTACTGATCTTCCACTAGAGATAGTGGACAGTACCTTATTTGATTTTACTATAGCCAAGGGTCTTAATGATTTCTTTGATTTGTTTTTTGACAAAACAAAGCCATTTGAAAATGCTTTAATAATACTTTCTTTTAGTAAAGAGAAGTACATAGTCAGAGATTTTTACTTAGCTAACTTAGCAAAGAGTTATACTTGTTGGGACGTGGCTTATATAAATTGTCCTTGTCCTGATAAAGTAACTAGTAAAGTTTTTGATTATATTATTGCTCCAGATGAACTTCCTGATAAATTAACTAAGATAATCAAACATGAATAGAAAAGAAACTGTTACTAGAGAAATAGAAGTCGAGATAAGTCAAGATCAAATGAATGATATAAGTAAAATACTTGGCTTTAATCCAGGAGAAAAGTTTGAGATAGAACAGCAACATGCTGCTGGATGGGCAACAATATACTTTGGTGGCAATGAATTTGCTTCTAGAAGACTAATAGTAAGACAAAAAATAATTACACACGAGTAAATAATGATTTTTGCATTCTTTTTATTACTAAGTCTTGTCTTAGTTTTCTTTTTAGTAGTTATACTTTCTGCTTATATGAAACTTGACTGGCTCAAAAAGTATAAAAATTTATGTATACATGAAAACGAATACACAATAGTATTTGGAGGTATCTATAAAGAAGACGTAATTACTGCAAAGTGTAAGAAGTGTAATCGAGAAATTTTATATTTTGGTGGTTGCACAGTTTGGTATGCATATCCAGGAGGAAGATGTAGTTCAGATATAGAAAGAACACTATCAGGGATTTGGCATAAAGAGAGAGCCATTGCAAATGGAACACTACAAAGAAAGTAATATAGTAATTAAAATTCTTGATACATATTTAAAAAACGCCTTAACATATAAAGTAATAAGTTCTAAAGAGATGTGGGTATTAGAAGAATATGATCCATGGATAGATGAACCTTTTACTGAAAAAGAACTTAAAGCAATTGAGGATGCTTTAAAAGGTCCTTACGAAGATTTTTAACATGACTCCTAAACAACTAGCTGAATTAATTGTTAAATACCATAATACAAAAATAGATCTCCCAGACCCTAAGTGTGGAAAATGTAATGGAACCGGAATAGAGACTTGGTATTGTGGACATAATGGCAATGAAGAAAAGTCTCCTTGTTCCTGTAAAACAAGGACTTTACGATCTCTTGAAAATAAACTTTATGATCTAAACATACAGAGCAAGCCTTTACTTAAAATTTGTGAAGACTACTTAAAAAATGACAACTAACTCTTACCATACCTGGATTACTCTGGAATATGATCCAAGCTATTCACTACAAGAATGGCTCATAAAAATACAGAAATTGATAGAGCAATACGGGCCTGCTAGTACACTAATGGTAACAGCAGATTACGAGGCCGTAGAACTTTGCCTAAATCCTGAACCTAATATAAACAAATAACTTGATACCTAAAATTTACTAATGAAATACTGCGCTAGATGTTTAAATAAATCTTTATACATAGTTAGAGTACACCCATCTATTTTAAATAAAGACAATACTATTCCTCCAGATATGGTATTCTGTACCACATGTAACTTTACAAGGATCATACCTAAAAATGACTACAGATCGTTCACTAAAAGCTAAAGCTCTAGCAGATAAAGCTAAGAACTACGTGATGTTAGCCCACGGCTATCGTCCAGACAAACATGTTATAAAAGACCCTATCAAGAAACAAGTAGACATTTCTGGTTGGCATGTGTCTGAAAAAATAGATGGTGTTCGTGCCATCTACGATGGCGGTACTCTTTACTCTCGTAATGGGAATAAGCTTTACGCCCCTGATCAATTTTTATCTCTTTGTAAAACAAAGGATAAGCTTACACTAGATGGTGAGCTTGTTCACCTAGATGGTTTTCAAACTACTGTTTCTATTGTAAAAGATCAATCTAAAAAAGCTACCTGGGAATACTGGTCAAAAATTATATATGTTGTCTTTGATTATAAGACAACTAAGAAAATTACATATGAAGACCGCCTGACTAAGTTAAAAGAAAATGACTTAGACACTACTTTTAATATTAGTATTCTCGAACCAATTACTACTGTAAAGACAGAAAAAACAATAGCCCACCAATTAAAGATTATAGAGAATAAGGGCGGCGAGGGCCTCATACTAAGAAATCCAAAAGGTCTTTATGAAGTAGGTAGAAGTTGGGATCTGCTAAAGGTTAAGTCTTTTGTAGACGTAGAGGCTACAGTACTACAACATGTCCAGGGCGAAGGCAAGCATGCCAATCGTCTAGGCAAACTTATATGTAAGTTAGATAATGGTATCGAATTTGAATGTGGCACTGGCTTTACTGACGAAGAAAGAGAGAATCCTCCTGTTATAGGATCTACAATAACTGTTAAGTATTTTGACTTAACTGATTCTGGGAAGCCAAGATTTCCAATCTTCATAACAGAAAGATCTTATGAGTAAGAAGAATAAAATACAAGAACCACATACACTTTTAGATAGATATTACGTAGGTATTAATCAAAAATATATAGGAATTATACATGACCATGATGATAATATTAGATACGTAAAAGAAAAGTATAAGACAGATATAGATCCTTATATATTTAGAAACAATAATAAGCTAAGAGAATCAGATAGAATAGATGTTATCTATTGTGAAAAAGATCTATTAAAAGACATGACTGCGGCTTGGCTTGTACATGTTATTTATTCAAGTGGAAATACTTTTGAACATAAGGTAAACGGCTACTGGTCTTTAGTGGCTTTGTTCCCTCTTACTAAGCTAAATGAAGCCCGGGAACTATCAGATTATTTACATACTGTAAAAGAAATAGGTACCACATACTTTACTACATCTAGTGGAAGAAAGATAGAAGTATACCATGCTTGGACTGGACAATTTGATACACTAGAAGAAGTTAGAACAGAAAAGGTAAATCTAAACGATGAACTGGCTTATATCATTTAACAAGAAAAACATAATAGAAAAAACATATGATAAAGAAAAATTTTATCAACATGTTATTTCTTCAGGCTTTGAAAATATAGATACTCAAGTTTATGATTCCTGGGGAATACTTAAAGTACATGGAACAGAACAGTCTATAAAGTTATTTAAAAATGCTATTAAAGATTTTTATACATCTGACAGTTTAACTTTTCACTTTATAGGATAATGTCAAAGACTTACTTAATAGATATTGATGGTACTTTATTAGAGCATATTCCTGACTTTAAAGATATATGTTCTCATACAAGCTTGAGAGCGTTGCCTGGAGCTAGAGAGAAAACTAGCCAGTGGCACTGTGAAGGACATGTTGTAATTATTATTACTGCTCGCCCAGAGGGGCTTCGCAAGCTTACTGAGCTGCAATTGTTTAATGCTGGTATTATCTATGACTCTCTTATAATGGGGGTTGGTGCCGGTCCTAGGATCCTTATAAATGATCATATAGAAGGTACAGAAAATAAAGCAGTTGCAGTAAACGTAATAAGAAACGTGGATGGAATAATAAATGTTAACTCCTAAAAAGAAAATAAGAGTCGGTGATTCTACTAAGATAGACAATATAGTTTATGTTGTAGAAGAAATGTTTATTGCAGATTTTACCCGCTGGGTAAGATGTACCTCTCATAGAAAGAAGGGTACGGTCACTTATACTGAATTCTCAGAAAGAAAGAAAATGACATATTATGATACGAACAATCATTATTTTACAGAAAGAGAATGGCTAAGAAATATTAAGAACAAATGACTGGCTTATCTTTAATCTATAGTTTTTCTCCTTTCAGTATGTTACCTGTTAAAGTAGATTCTAGATATGCATGTACTGCTTGTCGTTCTACTTTGTTTTATCTATTTAAGAAAGAACAAAAAGACAATGAGGAATCAGAGCATGATAGATATGGTAAATATTGTATTTATTATAGTATAGAGTGCTACGTTTGTAACACTCCTGTTATTTTAAGATATTTTTCTTCTAACCCTAAAGATAAAATGAAACATAATACATTTTGTGTGTAAGATTAAAATGAACAGATTAACTGCACAAGAAGTATACTTTGGTCCTATTTATACTAATAAAATTTTTTATCTATTTTCTACTACTGGCCCTGGTCCAGATATATTATATACTTGTGAAAGATGTCAATGTTGCTTATTTAAAATAAATGAGATTGAACCTATTAATTTAAACGACTATAATTATACAGATGATATTTATAGATATCTTATTAAAGCAGGTTGTTATATTTGTTTACGTGCAGTATCAGGTACCATGAAAGAATATAGTCCGGCATTCTCTATAGTCAAACAAATAACTATTTAATATGGATCTAAAACAAAAATTAAAAATAATCCAAAAGCTTGAACAAGCATTTATAAAAATTTCTAGTTTTACTAATGAAGTATTAAGTAAAAATACTATGTATTGTTGTTCAGATTGCCAATGTTGCATATTTAATTTTATCACAAGTATACATAAAGAAGCGGGTAATAATTTAGAAATTGACGCTAGGTGTTATATTTGCTCAAGAGGCTATACTTTTACATTCTATGATAATCCTAATCCTTTTGAAATAATAAACACAATAACAATTTAAATGATTAAACAGCCTACTCCATTAGATATCTTACAGTTCTCTTGTCATGTTGAGCATTCTTTAGATAAAGATACTATTTTTTATTGTTATTGTGGACAGACTCTTTTTGTTTTTAGAAAAATAGTAAATCTAGATGACGAATATATTGATAGGCCGGGGCCGTTTTTACACACTAATATATATGTAACTACATGTTATAATTGTTCAGTCATGCATAGGTTCCAATATAAACTAAAAAACAAGCGTCCTTTTGAAATAGTAAAATGTCTGATGATTTAAAAATTAATATTGGAGATTATTTTAACTATTCTGTTTTATTTATTACAAAACCTTATAAACTTTCTTGTTGTATGTATTGTCTTAATACAATATTTATAGTAACAAATATGGATCCTAATTTTGATTATTTTACAGGGGCCTGTTATATTTGTCGTGAGAGGTATTCATTTAGTAATAATACTTTTAGGGTAAAACCGTGTAAAAAGATAGCGTATATAAAAATATGAAGAGAATAGCAATAAGTATAGTTTTAAATGCAGAACATCATATAAAAAATCAATTCTTTGATGAGTATCCTTTTGATGAATGGATTTTTGTAGAAGGCGCTAGTCAAAATTCTTTCTGTACTTCCTGGTGTAATTCTATGCCAGAAGAGTACCATATTAATGGTACTTCTACAGATAATACAATACAGTTATTAGAGCAGTATCAAGAATTTTATACAAAGACATCTGATAAGAAGATAACTATCATCCGCCCTTCTGGTCTATGGCCCGGTAAAGTAGAGATGTTTAATACTGCATTAGCTACTATACAAGAACCTTGCTATCTATGGGAAATAGATATAGATGAGTATTGGGATAAGAACCAACTTACAAACGCAGAACGTCTAGTAGAGAATACCAAGGCAGACTCCGCAAGCTTTGCTTGTAACTACCTCTTAACAGATCAAATAATTGTTAGAGGGGAATGGGGTGAGTCGCCTGGGCACGGTTATAGAAGGCTCTGGAAGTTCCAACCTGGGATGAAGTTTATCTCCCATGAGCCTCCTGTGCTAGAAGGATGTAATAGAATCCTTCCTCCTTTCCTAAGCCCTAAGTTTGATCATCTCTCATACTATTATGAGAAGGATGTTATATTCAAATCTAAGTGGTATGGTAAGCATGAAAACATACATAAAGGATGGACCAGTATTGTTACAGGTAAACAGTTATTGCCTTGTAAGATATCTGCTCTCTTCTTAAGAGAAGATCTTCCTAAAGACTGGTCAGAAAGTTTAATAACATACAGATGAACGATAGACTTAATTACTGGAACAATATGATTAATACTTATGATTTGGACACACTTGCTAAAGATCTAAATGCAAGCTGGGATCCAATATCAAAAAAGTATACAAAGCATCATGAGATTCCTATAAATATTTTGAATCATTTAAAAAATAATACAGAAAGTGTATTAGATTTTGGATGTGGATTAGGAAGAAATTTACAATACTTGACTGAAACATTTCCTTATTCAGATATTATAGGCTATGATATTCCTTCTATGATAAATAAATATAAACAACTATCTACACCATATGAAGTTACAGATAATTGGTCTTACATAGAAGGATTAAAATTAGATCTTATTTATAGTTGTACTGTTTTACAACATTTAGACATTATAGAATTAGTTAAATTTATTAATTTTGCAAGTACAAGTACAAAGTATGTATACTTACATACACGATGTTATAATGACGTAGGCCGAGATTGGCGTAATGCCAAGGGAGGTCTTAACGTGGCTTCTTTGTTTCATAATAAATTTGAAATAGTAGAATGCTCTATAGACATTAATAAAATAACATCTTTACAAGATGAAACACATTATGATATTTTATACAAAACAAGATGATTAATAACAAAACAATTTCTCTATTTGCTTATTCTTGGGGAACACATATAGACACAACTAATGTAGTAATTAACCATTGTAAGGATGTATTCCCTTTTTTTGATAATATAATACACTATACTCCTAGTACTTCTTCTGGCCAAGAGTATAATAGATTTATTGTAGAAGATTTAAATAGTCTTATACATACTGATTTTGTATTGATTATACAAAACGATGGATGGATAATAAATCCACAAAAATGGACTGACAACTTTTTGACATATGATTATATTGGTGCTCCTTGGCCTTGGCACAAAGTAGTAGGCAATGGCGGGTTCTCTATTAGAAGCAAGAAGTTTTTAGAACTTTCATCTAAGTTAAAGTATGATCCTAAACACCATGAGTATCCTTATTGTCCAGAAGATTACTTTATGTGTGTTATGAATAGAAATTACTTTACAGATAATGGTTGTATATTTCCTGATATTAAGACAGGACTAGAGTTCTCTTTTGAGCACCACATGTCAGAATATCCTCAACATACAATAAAAGATTCTTTTGGTTTTCACGGGAAACATAACTTAAAATGATATACGTAATAAATAGACACTGTAAGTTCTCTAATCTATCTGCAGGTAAACCAAGACCTTCTTTCTTTTCTAGAGAAAAGTGTCTAATTAATCTTTGGAAGACTTCTAGGGACTACCAAATTCAAGGAACTATTAAGTCCCATTATTTATTTGATGGGGATATGACAGATCATTTTTTACTTAACCATGTAGATAAAAAACGAATTATACAATTGAATTCTGGTTCAGGAGCAAAGTCTTTTGTAGATGCTGTAGACTATGCATTAAATCTAAATTGTGATCCAGAAGATATTATTTATTTATTAGAAGATGATTATTTACATAGACCCAATTGGCCAAGTATAATAGAAGAAGGATTAAACATAGAAGACTCTTCTTGGATATCTTTGTATGATCATGGAGATAAGTATTATAGGTGTTTACCTGTTAATTTAAAACCATACTACCAACAGTATCAAGACTATACTTCTCAAGTAACATATACCCGATCTTCTTATTGGAGAACTGCTTGTTCTACAACAGATACTTTTGCTATTAAATATAAAAATTTAAAAAACTATTATGGAGTTATAACTAAATGGTCAAAGCTTGCTCCACATAGTTTGGATCATAATAGAGGATTAGAATTAAATGAATTAGGATTAACTTTATGGACGCCTATGCCTGGCTACTCATGTCACATGGCTCCAGAATATATGTCACCAATGATTGACTGGGAAACTGTTCAAAAAGATTACTCATGATTTCTGTACTAATAGAAACTACCGGCTGGATAGGAGACATACTATTTGCCTTGTCTATCCCAGAGAAATTAAGGAAAGAGAACCCTACTATTTCTAGATTAGATTTCTTAATAGACAAACCACAACCATTTAACTTAGTCAAGAACAATAAGTTTATTGACAGTGTTTACTTTATTAATCTAGATCCAACTATTAAATATGACAAAAAGATTAAGCTTCCTGTGATAGAAGACAAGTCTATTGCACCTACTGTTCAATTTCAATTTGCCTGTGATATCAAAAATTTATCTACTGAGTTTAAAGTAGATGTATCTGAGCAGGCTATAATGGATGCAAATAGTATGTTATCTTATATAACTAAAAAGAAAATAATAACATATCAAGGAGACTGGAATGATAGATACTGGGCCTTAACTGAGAAGGAAGCTGCAGAAAAGAAATTTGATCAGACTGGTCTTTATTCTTATTACAAAACTCTTAGACCAGGCAATATGAAATATATATTATCTAACTTGATAGATGCTCTTCCTGATTATGAATTTATATGTATTCATCCTTTTTCTCCAGATCCAAAACAAAATACTGATCCTAGAGGGTTTGCTTCTTCTCCTGTTCATTATGAGAGAATGGCTGCTATTATTAGTCAATCTCATGCTTTCCTTGGCGCCGAAGGCGGCCTAACTAACTTATCTTCTGGATTAGGTGTTAAGACTATTTACACTACTTGTCATATGCACCGCATGTTCGGAGAACAAGGTATTATAAGTCAATGTAAAGACATACAGCTAGGTCCTGAGAAACTGTTCCCTGGTAAGGGACATAAAGCAGTATCCCCTTTTGCTCTACCTGATGAAGTAATAAAAACTATAGTAGATAACATATGAATCCCGCTGTTTTCATTCTTTCCTTTAATGGAATAAATCATTTAAATTCTTGGTTTAATCCAGATAACTTTAAAGACATAGATGTATTTATTGTAGATAATGGGCAACAACTAATACCAGATAACCTAAAACAATATGCTATACATACTACAGAAAAGAATATATTCTGTGCCGGTGGTTGGAATCTATCTGCTAAGATAGCTTTTAATAGTCTAGGTTATGAAAAAATAGTTATTACACAAGATGATTTAACTTTTACTAAAGAGCATGTTATTAATGCAATTAAGAATTGTGATTCAACTACTATAGTAGGAGGCAGAGGAGACATGTTCTTCTATTCTTTTTTTGCTATACATAAAAATACTTATGAATTAATAGGAGAGTTTGATGAGAACTTCTTGTTTGTAACTTGTGAAGACAATGACTATTACTACAGAGCTTCTCTTAAAGGAATAATACATAGAACTTTAAACCAAGACATGCCTAACTTAAATTTGACAAGTAAAGAGATGTCATGGAAATTTGGAAATCATGAATACTTAATATCTAAGTGGGGACCTGAACAAAGATGGGGTGTATATACTTACACTGTTCCTTTTAATGGTGCTCCTCATACTAAATTTAGACCTAAGTATTCTACTTACTTTGACATACCAGTAAAAGAATTTATGTCAGACCATGAATTTAAAAGGTATTTAACTAAATGAAAATTTTAATAACAGGAGTAGCTGGGCTACTTGGTTCTAGGCTTGCAGACTACCTAGTAGAGAATGTACCCAACCATGATCTAATAGTTGGAGTAGACAATCTATCTGGAGGCTATAAAGAAAACATTAATAAAGACATAATGTTTTATAAACTAAATCTAGAAGATCAACAGGATTTAGCTTTGCTGTTTCGCTCTTATAATTTTGATTATGTTTATCACTTTGCCGCGTATGCAGCGGAAGGACTAAGTCCTTTTATTAGAAATTATAATTATACTAACAATTTATTAGCCACAGCTAATATTGTTAACGGTTGTATAAAACATAATGTTAAGAGATTAGTCTTTACTTCTACTATGGCAGTATATGGTAACAACGTTCCTCCTTTTAAGGAGGATTATATACCTGCCCCTATAGATCCATATGGCATCGCTAAAGCAGCTTGTGAAGCCGATATACAAGTAGCAGGTACACAACATGGATTAGACTGGTGTATTATAAGACCTCATAATGTGTACGGAGCTAAACAAAACATATGGGATAAGTACAGAAACGTTCTAGGTATATGGATGTATCAAAGGCTTAACGGTCTTCCATTAACTATTTATGGAGATGGAAAACAGACTAGAGCATTTAGCTACATAGATGATTGTCTTCCTTATTTGGCTGATTCTATGGTTAGTCCTCTTTACTCTAAGCAAATATTAAACATGGGTGGGGATGATTATACTACTATAGAAGAAGCGTGTGATTTATTAATCAAAGTAACCAAAGGTGGAACAAAGCAATTCTTACAACCTAGACACGAGGTTAAAGAAGCTTGGGTTACCCATGACAAGATAAAGAACTTAGTTGGCTTTAAACATCCTACCTGCTTAGAACAAGGACTTACTAAGATGTGGGACTGGGCTAAAGTACAACCAGTAAGAGAAAGAAAGTTATGGCCTTATTATGAAATTGATAATAAGATATATGATTTTTGGAAAATAAAACAATGAACATAGTACAGTTTGGATGCAATGATGGCGACGATGAACTATATAAATATGTACAATCTAATACAAGTAGTCTCAGCAATATAGTTTTGATAGATGCAAATAATTTTGCTTTACATAAAGCTGTACTTAGATATAATCAAATAATTGATAAGTCTAAAATACTTACTTATTTTACTGCACTAGTTTGTAATGAAGATCAACATTCTGCTTCTTTCTATATACCTATTAAAGATAAAAATTCTGGACACTCTTCTTTATTTAAAGAATTAGTAGCTCTAAATTGGGGGAATGAGTTAACAGAATATAAAGTTCCTTGCATCTCTCCTAATAAATTATTAGATAAGATTCCTTTTAAAATAGATCAGTTGCATATAGATGTAGAAGGTCTTGATGCAGATATTATTTTGTACTTAGATCTTCAAAAATATAACATACCGTATATAGTTTTTGAATCGGCACACTCAGATGGGTACTTTACTCAAGGAAGTAAATATCAACAGTGTGTTAAAAAATTAACAGATCTTGGATATACATTATATCCACACTGTAATAGATTAGATACAATTGCAACAAAAAATGATTACAAACCTTAATAATAATAGATATAAAGTTGTCACACGTAGTATAGAAATGGTCCTATCTAATGTAGACAAAGTAGTCCAACTACAAGACGGAAGAGTTGAAGTTAAACCTGTAGACAGTTTTATAAACTTATTAAGCTATACAAGCTTAGATGGTACTACAGGAGCCACAATAAATACTCCTGGACGTAGAGCAGCAGACATTCAGGGATTAAGAAACATTAGTCCTAGTACACCTATTAATATAGGTGATGTAGCTATAGTTGCTTCTAGCTTGCCCGGATCTGGTCAATGTGATGATATGGTAAGTATACATGTGGTTCCTTGGGAACCTAATACTAATCACATTACTGGCCCTGCCTTAGGCAGTGCCTTTAATCCAGTTAATTACTGGCTTAGAGTACAAATTCCTAGTGGACCTATTAAGTCAGAATTAATTCCTATTACACATCTACCTTCTATAATAGACATAGATTCACTACCCATTAATTGGAGTCTATATGGAAGAGGCAAACCTAATATAGAATGGGCAATGGAGCAACTCACGTTCTGTGGAGACATAGGAGATCAGTGGGGACTGACGGGAATGCCAGTAAATTTAATGTATCCATATGGCAGAGAGTTTTCTTGGAGAGTAGGAATTATGCTGCTCTTGCTTTGCTCTACAATACCTAATGATCAAAAGAGGCCTTTGGCTATGAGAATGGCGCAGGCATCCTTAGACCTAGCAGGTGCTTACTTAGACGGTAGAGTTCAAGAAACAGACGGAGGTCACTACCAAGGAAGAAAAGCAATGCTCCTTGCTGGATTACATATCTTAAACATTGACCCAGTTCACTGGCCTTTAGTTTTGAAAGGCCAATTCCAAGAAGACTTAGCATATGCTGATTTAGGCCCTTTACCTTGGAATCCTAGTTGGAGATATGGATGGAGAGGACACAGTTCTAGACCACATCCTTGGAACAAACCATTAAATCAATGGCCAAATGATCCAGGAACACCTATTTGGTATGGCAATAGTTATTTACATGCTAACGTAGGCACACAAATAGGAACTGCATTAGCAATGAAGCTAATGGGACTAACCGCATATATGGGACAGGCCCACTATGGATTTGTGTCCCAGTGGATGGAAGGTCCTAATTCAACTGGTGCTAGAGCATTAGCTACTATAGGTGTCAACCCTCCATGGGGGACAGACTTTACTAGTGATAGAGCCTCAACGTTCTGCACGGAAGCTTGGAAGAAATACAACTAAACAGAGTAATCAAATAATATAACTTTATATTGTTTGTTTTCGTCAAAAGGGTGAGTGGTTACATATTGTACCTCGCCCTTTTCTGTTATATACACTATGATTTCATCTTCACTTAAAGTTAAACTCTCCCAAGTTATTACATTAGGAAGAGGAATAGACTCTTTAGTTGTTGCTGAAATCGCCGAGAACTCTGGGGTCGGCTCGTAAGAACTTTTTGATTCCTTCATTTATCTCACCGTCCATGTTATCAAAACGTTTAAATATTTTATCAATCGCTCTATCTTTTCTTATCCAACAAGTTGATTGAGGTACATTTAAATGTTCACTAGTTTCTAACCAAGTTAAATTTTTATTAAAGATACAATCTATAACGTCTGCTTCTTCTTTAGTTAATATGTTTAAAATTGTTTTCCATACTATACTATCTTCTTTACTACTTTCTTTTTCTTCTATAATCATAGTATTATATTCTTCTGTAGTAACATCATCAAGATATTTAAACCCATAAGATCTTATATGCTTTTCATCTTCTTCACAGTTCTTTCTAGGTCGCTTAGGTAGTTCAAATATAAAGCCGTGCATTCTTTGATATTCAATACAATAAAAATCTAGACATGATTTAAAATACTTTTCTGGTTTTTCTATTTGGTTCTCTTTATCAGCTAACCTATTTGACATTATTTGTATAATTCTTTCAGATATATATTGTTTAATATCATCTATAGTATACCTATTAGGTATCAAATATTTTCTACCTATAGAGTTAATAAGAGAATTAAACTTCTCCATAAACTCTTTTACAAATGCATTGACTATATCTTGGTTAGTCATAATTAGTTATACGTTATATATTTATTGGTAATGAATCTGCTTCTATTGAATAGAGAAATTTGTCTATATATATTCCTCTCCAAGCAACTCCATTTCCTACACAAGAAATAAAAGGACGAACATCTCCTGTAGATGTGTGAGGTAATGTAGTAGATATATTTGTTACACCTGTGTAAGATCCAGATATATTGTAAAATTTAATACTATTTGTAGAACCACTAATAGCAAGCCATCTCCAATCTAAAGTATGTATTCCTGTAAGATATGTATTTACTTTTGTTCTAGAAGATCCAGAAGCAGTACATGCATACCAAGTATTTCCAGAAGAAGAATTATATTCAAAATATGCTCCGTTTGATATATCATCTTCAGAATTAAAAGTACTATATGTCATTCCTACTCTATATATACAATTACCTGTAGAAGTCATAGCTATCTTAAAATAATAAGGCAGTCCATTATAAAGATAAAATGAATCTGCCCCACCTGCCCTCATGCTAGCAGAAGCACCTATTCCAGTACTATTTCCATTACTAGCAAACATAATTCCTTGACTATTTTTTGTTGCGAAATTTAATGCATATTGTGGGTACATATAAGTACTACCTACGCTATGCAGATCTGTTGCACTAAAAAAACTATAATCTAAAAAGTCTTGTATTTGATAATTTACTTTAAGATTTTTTCTTGCTTCTTCTTTATTTGATAAATCATTTAAATTATATACAGATAATAAAGCTCCAGTTATATCTAAGATAAAAAAGTTTCCGCCTACTGTAGTAAGTAATGTATTAGTTATAGTAGAACTATCTAAAAACTGTGCATTAACATAAGCAGAACTACCTGTGTCATATACAAGTATATCTTTATGTGCTTCAAAAGCATTTATAGTAACATCACTTAATCCATCTAACTCTGTCGCTCCTCCACCGCCTACTGAGCTGTTTATCCAATTACTACCGTTATATCTAATAGTTTGATTTTCTGACGGGCTGCTAATTACTACATCACTTAATTGATTTAAAGGAATACTTATTTCTGATTGAGTAAAGTGTATACCTGTAATTCCAGTATGTCCTGTTATCTTAGTATTTATAATAGCATCTTCTCCTGCTAGAGATAAATAATAAGGTACTAGTGCATCTACAACTGCAGCACCAAAGTCATAAATTTGAGTACTAGGTATACTTATTTGCGACTGAGTATAGTGAATATCTATTCTACCTGTATGTCCAGTAAACCCAGTTAGAGATGCAGCTCCTATTTGTGAGGCAGTAACATTGTGTGGATTATTGGTATTACCGGTATGTCCAGTAAATTGAGCAACAGTAGGAGATCCTACTTGGGCGGCTGTAACGCTGTGTGGATTAGAAAAATTAGATACATGTGAATTAAAATCATTGATATATGTATCTATATCATCATGACTATAGGCTCCAATATTTAATATAAATCTATGGTCTATGCTTCCTACTGTAAAGTGTATAGAAGAGTTTCCGGTGTGTCCTGTTAATCCTGTGTATAAGCTTCCAGAAAGCCCTATGCTGAGAGATCCTCCTGCGTCATTATACACAGTGCTTATTCCTAGTCCACCTGTTATAAGGCTTCCTACTGCGTCCTGAGCAGCCTCACTAAAGTCAGTAATCTGACTACTAGGGATAGAAATCTGACCCTGGGTAAAGTGAATACTTGTATTTCCCGTATGACCTGTTAGTATATTAGTTAGGTTTGTATCAGCAGCTACTAGCGCTGCTACATAAGGCCCCATCTCACTTCCAATTATAGTAGTTACTGAAGATGTGAAATCAGATATCTGCGAAGAAGGAATAGATATCTGGCCTTGAGTATAATGTATACTTGTGTCCCCGGTATGCCCAGTAAAAGTGCTATTAGCTACACCACTTAATCCTGTTAAAGCATCTACAAGTATTGCATTTATTTCAGTATCTAAATCTGTTATTTGACTAGCAGAAATACTTATTTGTGACTGGGTGAAGTGTATATTACTAGTACCAGTATGTCCAGTTAATATGTTAGTAATAGTAGTATCAGCAGCAGATAATGCAGCTATAAAAGGACCTACTTCTGTTGTAATTATTCCACCAACAGCACTATTAAAATCAGATATCTGACTAGACGGTATACTTATTTGTCCTTGTGTATAATGTATATTTGAAGTACCCGTGTGTCCTGTTAATATATTCGTTAGGTTAACATCTGCGAAAACTAAAGCTTCTATAGGAGGGGTTACTATTCCTGTTACAATAGAAGAAGTAGCAGAATTAAAATCTGATATTTGAGTAGAAGGAATACTAATTTGCGCTTGTGTAAAGTGTATATTAGAAGTTCCAGTATGTCCTGTGAATTGACTAGTAGTCGGGGCACCTACTTGTGCTGCTGTAGTACTGTGTGGGTTAGATGTGTTGTTTGTGTGGTTGATTAATATAGGAGATCCTACAGTAAGTCCTCCGCCACTAGGAACTCCTGTTAGTCCACTATTAAAATTAATTACAAACGCATTATCTAGATCAGGATCTGAACTTCCATATAATATATATGGTGCATCTAGAGGCGCCCCACTACCTCCTGTAATTGTTCCTGTAAAAGCAGTCCCTTCGTAAGCAGATATATGTATTGTCCATTGCTCTGGCTTTTCTTTGTATAAGCCATTGAGCCCTAGTATTCCTGGCCGGGCAATTATACTATAGACTTTTTCTGCTGTAAAATAAGAACTTACATCTATTTCTACGGTACGAGAATCACTTAGTAAAGTTATGTCTGCTGGATCTACAGGAGTAGATGTAGTAAACCCTTCTTCTATAGTAAACAGATTAGGTGTATTTTTAAGTACAGACTTATCTAAGGGTATATTAAAGACTAATGTTACTTTATTTGGCGCAGATACATTAGGAAGTAAAGAGTTATTTAGTGGAAAGCCTCCAATTATCTGAGGCTCTAGCTTAGAAAAGTATATGATGTATATATCAGACAGAGTTTCACTAGTAGATGTAGAGGTATAAGAAATCAACATGTCATTAGTAATTTGACGTTGACTTAAATACTCAGATATACCTTGCTGTGGATTTAGCCCTTTAGATAATCTTAAAACACCTACTGTTACTTTTCCTCTTTTCTTTTTACTGTATTCCTCTTCTAAGTCTCCTATGTGAGCACTAGACAATCCGTGGAAGATATATCCTCCGACTGGACTATACTCAATTACACTGCCATCTATTCTCTTTAAGTTATTAGTTATTTGATACGTATGAAAGTCTTCTGATTGATATAGTGTATCTACTTTTAACTTTAAGAAATAATTATTACTATTAGGATCTAAATATAATTTTGAAACATCTATCTCATTTGTATCTATTTTAAATGTTCCACTTACAATAGATTTAAAATCAATAGGATAATTAAATAAGAATCTGACATCAAAGTCATTAGAGCCGACATCAGATGTAAAAATAGCCCCTTGTCTTGGGGCTATGGAGTCAAGTATCTTACTTGGATACTTGTTGTATAAAACAGTTATCTGAGTTACCGTCGGACTTAATACAACGGCTTCTATATCTTTTATAAGATATGCATCTAGTCCTATCTCTTCTTCTATATATCTAGAGATATAGTCAAGAGAATCCCCTTTGTAAACTTGAAAAGATTTAGACTTTAAAGTCATTTTTATTTAGGAAGAAAGAACCCTGACACCACGACTTTAGTGTGCGCCAGTCGTTCCTGTATGCCCTGTAAACAAGGCTAGATTATCTCTAACTGTTTTATATAAGTTAGTATAAAGTGTTTGAAGATTATTTACTTTTTGTTTAAGATCAGTAACTACAGAATCTACAACATCAAATTGTTGATTCCATACAATGTTTAATTCAGACACTGTATTCTGATCTAACTTAGAAAGTAAATCTTGAGACAAAAAGGTTACTTGATTTTCAAGTACTTCTACTCTTCCTGTTAAAGTCATTATACTGCTCCTAATGTATAAGAAAGTCCAATGCCCCAAAGCCAAGGAGTACATCCAACTGGATATGGAGATAATATTCCGCCTGTAGAAGAAACATAATTCATTTGGAAATAAGCATATAGAACATTACTATTGACTTGAATAGGAGAATTAGTTTGAGGAACAGTATTAGAATCACTATCCCAAATAGGATTAGTAAAGTTAGGAGAAGGACAAAGTCTTAGATGCACATGTCTCTTACTAAAGTCTTCAGCTAAGAAGTTAGGAGCTGCATTAATGTTATATAGGTTTTTAAAAATAGTACCCTGGGGAGCTGGTATAGAAATTAAAAAAGAGTTGTTGGTACCGAATACTGCCCCAGGAGTAAAAGATTTGTCATAGTCTACAAGCTTTAAGCTTAGTTCTTGTAATCCGTAATAGAATACTTTCTTACCGTTTTCTTCTACCCAGTTACGTTGTCTTAGTCTTATTTTTATTTGATCTACAATAGTAGCAGGAAAATGATATCTCCGCGCAACCAGGTTATCTGTAGGTTCAAAACTAGATACTCTAATAAAGTTATTTCCTAGATCGGATGCAGTTGCTAATTCTGTAATGTCTACTGCTCCATTAGGGAATGGTACAACTTCTATTAAGTTAGCATTACTACTAGAACCTTCCGGTACTGTAACAGTAAGCTCACATTCTACTTGGTCTACTCTTGAATCAATAGGGAACTCTATCTTTCTAACCCAATATAAATCATTAATACCATTAAAAGCATACTCTGGAATACCCTCCACTACCTTGCCGCCGCGTTCATAGTTTGTAAATCCTTCCCCTTGATTCTTATCAAAGGACCCTAATACTTTTACAGATATGGTAGGACTTACTAGTTTATTACTTATAAGGCTAGTAGAATAAAATTTGTTTTCAATACTATTAGGAGGAAGAGTAATCTCTCCATATTCTGCAGCTAACATAGCAGACTTGGTGTCATCTAATCCATTAGGAAAATCAATTCCTTCTGTATTAGAAAAGTCTATAAACCTATGTACAATAGAATTATATTTAACTGCAGCTTGTTCAGAATAATTCTGTTGCTCACGTAAAGCATTTACTTGTCTACGTAGATGTGCATTTTCGTTATTTAATATTAGAATAGAATTAGTAAGGCGAGTGTTTAAAGAATTGACGACATCTGATATAGTTTGTATATCAGAAATAATTTCTTCCTGACTATCATTGAAGTCAGCACTTATAAGTTGTCCCCTGTGCCGGGCTGGCCGGAATGTGGAAATTTTGTCTACAATTCTTTTTTCTTCCATGGTACCTTACGCTGCGCTTATAGCAGTCATTATAACTTTAGTAACAATATTCATCCAAGCTTGCTGTACTGCAGCTTGTGCTTTTAAGGCAGAGGCTACACCTCTCATAGCTGCTTCTGCTTTTAAAGAAGCTACTATAACAGAGACGTCTTCGCCCCGAGCCATTCTAATAGGAAGCATAGCAAGATCTGTAGTCATTGCTACGATGGCTGCTTTTTGAGCAGGATCATTAATTTGACTATTAATTGAATCAGTCAATTTACTGACTTCTTCTTTTACAATATCTTCTATTTTCATTACTTAGTTCCTAGTACTTTTTCTGCTTCAGAAATCATAAGCTCTTCAGCTTCTAACTTCCGTAGTAAAGTAACTTTATCTAGTTCGCTAATAGCAGGATTCTCTGCTATTAATTTTTGATTAAATACTTTATTAGCTTCGTGGCTCAGTCTGTGTGCAGTAACATATCCTCTAAACATAGGATCTACGTTGATGCAAGACACTAGGCCAAGCGTTAGGATTAGTGCAAAAACATGTTTAACTTTCATTGGATTCCTCTTTGTTCAGGCTAAGTGCCTGATCTACTATTGATTTGCGGATCTTATTTTCTTCTACTACTTTCTTAGCTTCGACTTCGCTGTAACCCTCCGCCCCTATATAGATTAGGAATGGAGCCGTGACAACGCTTATCAAAGTAATAAGTTCATTAACATCTAAGTTCCATCCGGTCTTAGCGACTATGAAAGTTAGTAGGGAGCTTATAGCTGCCAGTACAGCAGCCCTAAACTTTTTTGATTTAAGGAGTTTTTCGTTCATTATCTTTTGTGTTTGCTTTAAAGAAATCAGCAAACTGATTGTTCAAATTATTGACTAATGTAGAGGCAAAATCTTTATCTATTATAAAACTAATTGTATATTTATTTTTATTGTCTTCCTGCTCTATACTGTCAATGCTAGTTAGCTTTATTTTTTTACTACTTCTAAGGTATCCTAAAAGTACTTCTTCTAGGAAGATTAAATCTTTCTCACTCATGATCCAACTCGTAACTGATAGTTAAACACTTTAGGTGTTAGGGAGCCATCTACTCCTTGTACTCTATTCAATTCTATTTTTACTATAATAGAATTAATCTTAGAATCTGTTTCAACTTGTTCTGCCCAGTCGAACTTAAATTCTTCATTAGATGATGCCGGAGGATTTTCTTCATCAGAGTCCTCAGTAGGTATTTTTTGATACAGCTCGGAAGTTTCATTTGGCTTAAAGTTAACTACGATATAACTGTTAAAAGGATCAGTACTATTATCAATAGCAAAACTAGTATGATCAGAAAGTAAAGTATTTACCTTTAAATGGTTTAAAGACTTTTCTACAAGAGGTTCTCTAAAAGCTGTGATCTCATTAAAATATTGATTAAAAGATTTAAAGATCTTTTTCTTATTAATATCTTTTAGTTGTATTACTTGATCAATTAAATTACTTCTGTATTGGCCATTTGTAGAGGGGCTTTTAGACCTAACTATAAACTGTACCCAGCCATAAGAAAGAAGAGGAGTAGAAGTAGACTTAGTAAGATTGACTAGTCCTTCTTTTGAGTTAACATAGAAAGACTCGCCTTCCTCTGAATCAACGATTAGTTTATTTTTCTTAGTAGTAGGATCTAAATCAAATTTAATTTGTACTCCGTTATTAGAGGAGACAAAGGCCCAGGTAGTAAATGTTTGTACAGATGACGAACTTCCTCTATAAGAGAAGGAGACGTACACAGATCCTTTAGTAGATATAGTGCCAGTAGGTATTCTTTGTATACCTCCTGTATTTGGATCTATAACATAATCTCTTCCTTCTACATAGAATATTCTACTACCACTAGTACTAGGTAAGTTACTTACTCTAATAGAAGACTTAATTATTTGGCTTGGCCGAGTAGGTATGTATCTGTATGTAATCTCTATAGAATCAAACGCACTATTAGATGCATGATCTAATACTATATTGTTACCTTCTATTCTACTTACTTTATGTGTTATATCTGGATCTACAGTATAAACAAATTCTAATAATAAGTTTATAACATTTCCAGACCCGTCTATCAGACTTCCTCCGTTTAATAAATTGATTCTTCCGGTAGGTCTTGTCTTACCTCCAGAGTCTAATATTTCATAAGAGTAGTCTACACCGTTAGTTAATATTTGTCCAGTAAGTAATCTAAGTATAGGGAGTTCTGTACTAATATTGCTTTGTAGTACAAAGTTAGAAGAAGGTAAATATACTGTTCTAGAAGAACCTAGAGAGAATGTAGAAGTCTGTCTAGCTGAACTAGTTCTGTGTATTACTTTATAGACAACATAGTTAGGTCTTGTGTCTAGGTTAGAGTTTTGAGTACCCGGCTGTGGTTTAAGAGCATGTCCTCTAGAGCTATCATAGTAAGGTTGCTTCTCTACTTGTAGTCGGACTCTTCTTATTCCATCATCTGACACACCTAATGCTGTTATAGTTGGGGCTTCTGTAATAGTTGTATAGATTGCTTCTAGGTCTGCATGCTCAAAACTAACATAGTTATTAACTACATTAAGTATTTCAAAAGACCCTGTATAGTCTCTATACCAATTATTAAAACCTCTATATAGTTTTGAATTACCAAATATTATATCAGTAGATAGCGCCGGGCCAACTCTATAGAAGCTCTTACCTTGGAAAGAGCTACCATACACTTGTGGCGAATCATTGCCATCTACAGGCGTCATAAAATTAATACTATTCTTAGTTACAGAATTAAATAAAACAATATTTGAATTACTAAGATTGTTTGCTGTTCCTATTGGAGATATAGGAATAAAAGAACTTTGTTTGTTATTAGAATCTATACCAGAGATATAATATTGAGTATTGCAACCGACAGGAATATGCTGATTGACATCAATAGAAACTTTACCTATTGGTTCTTGAGAGTCAAAGCTAAACGGCTTACTAATGTAAGTTGCTTTAACTACTCTTCCTGTTTGGAATGCAGCAAATCTTTTTAATCCGAATATATATTTATACTTTTTATTATTACCTTCTATAATTTCTTCATCTGCTTCTGACTTACTTAGTTTTATTTTTACATACTCTACTAAGGTTGTTTCAAAGTCAAAGCCATATACTTTTTTCTGATCTTCTACGTCTACGCCACTTTCATATCCCAGTAGTCCAATATAATTAACATCATCATTAGAAGTACTAACTGTTATCTTTTGTTTCTTTGGGCTATAAGGAGTAATCTCAAATCTAGATACAAAGAATTCAGAAGATAGGTTCTCTACTTGTCTTAGAGCAAAACTGAATACAATATCTATTGGGCCGTTTGTATCTGTAATAATTTCTTGGCCCCAAGAAGAAAGATTATCTGTAAATATTTCTCCAAACTTTGTACTAGGTATTTGTTTTGAAGATAATACCTTATCTGCAGGAGATACAAATACTTCTGTTGAACTTTGACTAACTAAGTTACCTACATCAATTCTCTTTGTATTAGTTCCGCCAAGAGGTAATGCTAGGCACTCTTCATTAAGATCTATAATATCTCTTGTAGATAATAAAGTGTTTATTTTTGAGCTATCAGAAAAAGTATCTATTGCTCCATCAAAATAGAAGTCCGCATCTTTAACAGTAAACAGTAAAAGCTCTAATTGAGCCTTAAGCTTATTAAGTTCTTGACTATTTATTTTATGAAATAAGTCTGCATAGTTTAGTCTAGAACTAGATTCTGTAAACAAAGTAATAAGCTCTTCTTCAAGAAGGTCAATATCAAATTTAATTTGACGCATGGCCTTGTTGTAAGCTTCATTTTGGAAAACAGTTTTAAAGCTTTGAGGAATATACTTATAAGTAATATTATTTTTATTACCTATAGCTGCGCCTATCCTTTGAGATATATCATTTATATTAGGTAGACTTCCTAACATGAGATATCTAAGTATCTCAGAGGCTAGAATTTTTTGATACTGTTTACTATAGATGCTCATTGTTTATGGGTTCTTTTTCCAATAGGGGTCTGAATTAGATGTTCCTGCTTGATATATTTTATATTCTGTAGAATTGGGAGAGTTTATTATAGGGCTTGGTATAACAGTAGTTGCTGATGTCCAAGGAAATTGTTTATTAACCTCATACTCTTTGTACATTTTTGTATCTATTGTATAGACTGGATTATTTTTTCTATCTAATGTTCTCTTTAATACTTCTACTATTTCCTTTAGGACAGATATCATTTCTTCTTTGGCTTCAATCTGTGCCATCAATTTACTTACGTCTTGCATTATAGTGACTCCTTTGGTGTCATTAAGATTCTATACGATTTGAGGACCGGGCTGTAACCACTTGCGTCTGCAGTAGTTTCGTCTAAACTACTAGGCCTAGTTAGAACTGCTCTAAAGACTATTTCTTTGACAGGAGCGGATGTGATAAAATACCCATCTTCAAGTCTAGAAGTCAATGGTCGCTCAGTATTAAAATTTATTATTCTAGGTACTATAGATCCGTCTTCTTTAAAAACGGAAGGAAGACCTATTGGATTTATTTGAATCCATTCAGAATCTGCAATGTTTGCTTTTACATAGTAAGTAATATAATTACCTGCAGGGAATATATTTGGGATAAATTGATCTACGTTTAATACTACCTTTACTATTTCTTTAGGAGATATCCAAGGCGTGGATACTATTTCACTTACTTCTTCATATGTGAATTGTGATATATTAAGATCTTTTATACCTATTGCATATCTTACGATATCAAACTGTGGTTGGTTCCATACTTTAGTTAAGGTCCAGCCAGATTCTTTGATGTCCATTTTGACATCTGTAGTTATTTTTTTGCCAAATAAAGATCTTGCCAGGTCTCCAATACCAGGAGGTAAATCAGAAACCAAGAATATAGAGTTCATGATATCGCCGGCTTTGTCATGAAACTTATCTACCAAGCTCTTATTAATATTTTGATTCTGTGTCGTCTCTTGACTTCCTTCTGTTTCGCCAGCTATGTCTTTAGCAGAAGTAAGCCCTCCATCTATAGCTAAAGTCTGAAGGTAACTAAACTTAACTATCTTAGATAAGGTAAGCTTTTTGTTTATATTCTCTACAGTAGTTTTTCTTTTCTTTCTAAACAATCCCATATTAGAATCTAAACCTACCTTTAGTTACAGTTGTTGTTATAGTAGTATTTACTTCAATACTATTCTTTAGTAATGCATATGTTTTCTCATAAGCTTGAGAGGAAGGATATGACATTTTTAATCTTACTTTTATCTTTTTAGCTATTCTAGTAGGGAAAGGATAAATACCCTGTCCTGTATAGTTGTATCTGTTTGGAGCAAGTGTAGCAGATAATTGACTATCTGTCAGGTATTCATTTGCTTCTGGAGTTATTGTTTTAGGAAAACGGATTGTTTCCCAGCCATCTACTGTTTTAAATTCTCCTTCGGATACTCCAATTGTAGCTATATCTGCTACTTCTATGAAAGCGTTCTTACTAAAAACTATAGGATTAATACTAACAAAGTTTACGTTTTGTTCTTCTGGAAGTGTAACTACTAAGTCAATAATTAAATCTAAGCTGTCTTCTGACAACGCTTTAGTATTTAAATCATTTACATCTATTTGTAAAGAAGCTGTGTCTGGGGCTTCTGGGTTAGAATATTCTGCTCCATCAGGATTTTCTACTTGCTCATCTACTACCATCGCATCAGTAGGATCTGGTATTAAAGGATTTACAAGCTTAACTACATACTCACATTCCCAGAATGTATCTGGGTTACCATCCAACATCTTCTTTCTATTCTCTTGTTTTAGCTCTTCAGACGCTCCATACTCTAAAAATACACCTTGTGTTTGTTCTTGTGCTTTTTGTGTAACCTCTCCATTAGTTGCTACTTCTTCTACATCCACTAGCTTTTTAGGATCAATAGTAAATTGAATATTAAACTGGCCGCCCTCTGGGCGAGCTGCTCCTAGGAAGTTATAATAGTTTCCTTCATAGAATCTATTAAAGTTACCGGGAGTAGGCTTAGTATTAACTCCTTGTTGGTTCCCTCCTGCTTCTGGAGATATAGGAAAGATATCTATCTTTGTAAAAGGGTTAGTACTAAGATTATTGCTAGATGATCTGGCCAAGGACATACCTGCTCCATTTGATATAGGTTCAGCAGGAACACTACTTATAATGGCGCCCTTGTCTATAAAATCTTGATTAATAAAATCATCGCCTGCTACTATTACATCTCCTCTAGTAAAGTTACTTAAAATATTTAAGTC